>Ga0067045_1027865_pt1 | contig 54395 bp, 51 predicted proteins | sample TerdegcTABiofilm_FD_59184 | JGI IMG/M metagenome (GOLD analysis project Ga0067045, IMG submission 59184) | Combined Assembly of (Gp0054472, Gp0054536) Wastewater bioreactor microbial communities from Singapore -Terephthalate degrading...
ATGCGCCGATACAGATCGTTTGATCTGCACCTGCATCTACAACCGGTAATGGATTAACGGTAATGGTTAGCTGGTCGGTATTCTGGCAGCCATTGGCATCGGTACCGATTACAGTATAGGTAGTAGTAGCGGTTGGATTAAAAGCTACGCCGTCTGTTACGCCATTATCCCAAACATAAGATACGGCTCCGGAAGCATTCAGTGTTACCGAAGCACCGATACAGATCGTTTGATCTGGCCCTGCATCTACGATGGGAAGCGGATTAACGGTTACGGTTAGTTGATCGGTATTTTGACAGCCATTTGCATCGATACCGATTACGGTATAGGTTGTGGTTGTAGTCGGATTAAAAGCTACGCCATCTGTTGCACCATTATCCCAAACATAAGATACTGCCCCGCTTCCGGAAAGTGTAACAGCCGCACCGATGCAGACAGACTGATCGGGCCCGGCATTCACAGCAGGCAGAGGGTTTACCACTGCGTTTAGGGTGGCGGTAGCGGAAGTACAGCCATTAACAATCACATACAGGGAGTAGAGGCCGGAAGCAGCAGTGCCTGCAGATGCGATAGATGGATCTTCGAGAGAAGAAGTAAAGCCATTGGGGCCGCTCCATACATAGGTAGCTCCGGGAACGGCAGGCCCGTTGAGGTTTAGGGTATTTCCAGCACATACAGGCGCGTTTGTGCTGAAGTTTGGTGTGGCGGGTACAGGATTAACAGTTACGTTTTGTGTAGCTGTTGCCGAGGTACATCCGTTTACCACTACATATAAGGAGTAAGTACCCGAAGCGGCGGTTGTAACCGACGATATGGACGGGTCTTCCAGAGCGGATGTAAAGCCGTTGGGGCCGCTCCACACATAAGTAGCACCGGCAATGGTGGGCGCATTAAAATTAAGTGTAAAACCGGCACATACAGGCGAGTTTGTTGTGAAATTGGGTGTGGCCGGTATAGGATTTATGGTTACATTCTGCATGGCTGTGGCTGATGTACACCCATTTACCACTACATATAGAGAATAGGTGCCCGAAGCGGCGCTTGTAACCGAAGGTATGGACGGATCTTCCAGAGCAGATGTAAAGCCGTTGGGCCCGCTCCACACATAAGTAGCACCGGCAATGGTGGGCGCATTAAAATTAAGTGTAAAGCCGGCACATACAGGCGAGTTTGTTGTGAAATTGGGTGTGGCAGGTATAGGGTATACCGTTACGTTCTGCGTAGCCGTAGCCGAAGTACATCCGTTTACAACCACATACAGGGAATAGGTTCCTGATGCAGCTGTGCCTGCCGAGGGTATGGACGGGTTTTGTATGGAAGAGCTAAAGCCGTTGGGTCCGCTCCACACATAAGTAGCACCGGCAATGGCAGGGCCGTTTAATTGAAGTGTAAATCCGGCGCATACAGGCGAGTTTGTTGTGAAATTGGGTGTGGCCGGTATAGGATTAATGGTTACGTTTTGCGTAGCAGTAGCTGAGGTACATCCGTTTACTACTATAAATAGGTAATAGTTACCCGAAGCAGCAGTTGTAACCGAAGGTATGGAGGGGTCTTCCAGAGCGGATGTAAAGCCATTGGGCCCGTTCCACACATAGGTGGCACCGGCAATGGTGGGCGCATTAAAATTAAGTGTAAAGCCGGCACATACAGGCGAGTTTGTTGTAAAATTGGGAGTGGCCGGTGTTGGATTAATGCTTACGTTTTGTGTGGCCGTAGCCGATGTACAACCATTTACTACCACGTACAGCGAATATGTACCGGCATTTGCTACGGTAACATTACCCACATTGGCATTGGTACCGCTCTGGGTAAAACCGTTTGGCCCGCTCCAGTAATAACTGGCACCGGCCACATTGGGTCCGTACAGGTCGAGTTGCTGTCCCTGGCAAAGCGGTGCATTTGTGCTAAAGTTAGGGGTAGCCGGTATGGGATTAATGGTTACGTTTTGCGTAGCTGTTGCTGAGGTACATCCGTTTACCACTATATATAGAGAATAGGTGCCCGAAGCGGCGCTTGTAACCGACGATATGGACGGGTTTTGAATGGAAGAACTAAAGCCATTGGGCCCGTTCCAAACATAGGTGGCACCGGCAATGGTGGGCGCATTAAAATTAAGTGTAAAACCGGCACATACAGGCGAGTTTGTTGTAAAATTGGGTGTGGCTGGTATAGGATTGATGGTTACGTTCTGTGTAGCCGTAGCCGATGTACATCCGTTTACCACTACATATAGGGAATAGGTACCCGAAGCGGCAGTACTTACAGATGGTATGGACGGGTTTTGTAAAGAAGAACTGAATCCGTTGGGTCCGCTCCAGATATAAGTAGCCCCTGGAATATTTGGCCCGCTCAGGTTAAGCGTATTGCCTGTGCACAGCGGAGAATTTGTGGTAAAATTTGGTGTGGCAGGAATCGGGTTTACAATAGCATTGCGGGTTACACTGGTTGTACAGCCGCTTGCATTTACCCCGTTAACAGTGTAGGTGCCACCCGCAGCCACTGTAGCAGCAGGTATATTTATGGTTGCTCCGCCTGCGCTAAAGCTGTTGGGCCCGCTCCAGGCATAGGATGTGGCACCTGAAGCACTAAAACTTATATTTTGTCCTTCGCAGATGGTAATACTGGCCGGTGTAACGTTAAGTACAGGGCCGGCCGTGGCATTTACACAAATATTCTGGGTATAGGTACAGCCAAAATTATCGGTTACGGAATAGGTATAGCAGTTAGAACCGGGTGTGGATGGCGTTACATTGGCCTGTGTGGGGCTTACATTGCTGAGTCCGGCAGCCGGTACCCAGCCCTGGGATACAATAGCAGGGGTAAATGAAAGATTGGGTGGGGCGAGTCCGGGAACGAAATTAACGTCCCAGTTAAAGATATAACCGTTATCTATGGCAAGATTGTCGGTTACCTCGATGGTCCAGGCACCGTTGAGCGGACATCCCACCATATTGCTGAAAGGGTCCACAGGCATATAATCGCCGGGAGCCTTTGAATTGCCGGCAGGCGAACCTGCCGTTACAGTAGGCCCGTTTACCAGCAGCGTAGTGGCCGAAGGCGTAAAGCAATATGTAAAGCCACTTCCGGGACCAATAGCCGGATCGTCGAGCGGACTGCCAAGATAGGTGCCGCCTCCGCCGGGATAGGCTTTCAGAACCATACTCTGCCCGTTGGGACAGATAAGTCGTATACGAAGATCGCCCAGATAGGAATGTTCGAGGTTAAGACATATACTCTGTATGTCGTTACCGTTACTCAGGGTTTGTCCGCTGGCATAACAGCTTACATTTACGGACGTTGTATAGGATACCCCGGTGCCATCGGGCAAAAATGTAGTGCCGCTTACGGGTGGTGTGCAGTTTGCCGAGAATGGGGTTGGTGTAACCGTGGCTGTAAGTGCAGACGTAGCTCCTACACAAAGATTGGCCGGCGAAGCGCTCAGGCTTATGACCGGTGTGGTAGATACCTGTACAATCTGGTTTATACTGTTGCTGTTGCGGCAGTTGCTTGGATCGGTTATATTCAGGTTTACAAGATAACTGCCGGGATTGGGATAGGTATGTGTAACCGATGTGCCTGTGCCGCTGCTGCCATCACCAAAATTCCACTGGTATACAGCTCCGGCTCCGCTGTTGGAGAAAGTACCGCTTCCGTTAAAGGTTACAGACTGGCCCTGGCATATACGGATAACACCTCCGGCCCCAATGGCTGGAGTGGAAGAAACAAGGTTGGCCGTAATATTCTGACAGGGAGCAGCACAACTTATGGCACCCTGCCAGCCTGCGGCAACGCCCGAACTGTTGGATGTGAACACAAAGGTAAGGCATCCCGTACTATTGGACGAAGTGGCCGATACCAGTCCCGGCCCCGAAGTGCCTGTATAGGTACCCAGCGAAGGTGCAGATGTACTGTTACCATCGTAAATGGTTAAAAAATCGTAGTTGTTTTCAAGTGCGAAACTTGTAAAATTTATAAGTACGCGGTTACCTGCTACCGAAGGACAAATGGTGTAGGTAAGTGTTTGGTTATTGCTGTAATTGCCATTCCCGCCATTGTCGTAAAATGTACCTGAACAGGCTGTTGTGCTGCCGTTCGACATGTTTATGTTCTGCGAAAGTACAGGCAACGACAAACCTAGGGATACAATGATCCCGGCTACTAAATTTCTCATATAATTCCCCCTTATTTAAAAAATTTAGTGCTGTGGTTCTATTACCAGAAGATAAGATGTACCGTCGATTCGGTAAACCATTGTATTCCCCGAAAAGAAGCTGAGGTTATATTTGAGCGGATTAAATGCAGCCGGATCAAATGTTTGGTCGCGCTTCAGATCAGGGTTGTTATGATTGAGCAGCTCAAACTCCGATAACTTCGGGTATTTTTCGCCGGCAGTCTCCATACTTTCAACGTAGTGTATACGCTCAGTAAGCAGTTTTTGCATCCCTTCGGCCCAGCCGGGATTCTTTAGCTGAAGTTGCCGTGCTTCCTGCCCGTAAACTTCCAGTATCCTGGGATCGAGCGCTTCCTGGGCGTAGGAAAGCTGCCAGAGAGCCCCGGTGAGTAAGAAAGAAAGTGTAAACCTTTTCATTATTAGTGGTTTAGAATTAGAAATAGTGTGAGCTAATAATAATTTGGCAATAGAGGTTTCTTTTTTCTTTAGTCCTTCAAATTATGTGAAAATATTTTAAATTTCCAAATACTGTGAGCCAAAAATTATAGCATCCGGAATATATATACGCACAAAATCAGCACAGGGATTACACAGGCTTCATTTTTCACCAGCGGGCAGGTGTTTTTACGGGGTTTGTTTCATATAAAGTAACTCAAAAGCATACATAATGGTATCCTATTCTTAATATGGCGTTTTATTTCATTCGCTTTTATGCAACATTGTTGCTTTTTTTGTTTCTTTGCAGCCTTATTTCAGCCTTGAACACGAATATCTGGATAGCCGTTTTATTTCTGAGCCTCACGCCGCTGGTTGCCATACCCCTGTGGTCGGCCACCCGCTTGTCGTCGCCACAATGGATGCGCAGGCTTTCGCTCCTTTCGGTGGGCTCTATACTGGCTACGCTGGTCTTTCATTTTTTGCCGCACCAGGGGCACATAGAGTTTAGCTTGGGAGGGATGCTTTCGGGGCTTATTTTTTCGGCCCTGTTTAACCTGTTGCGGGTGGGCCGCTCGAATCTTACAGCCGTATCGATACTCTCGGCCGATTACCTGCATAACCTGGTGAATGCCTTTACTATCGTATTCTGGATCAGCGATTCGCCTGCTACCTGGATAAGCCTGGCCCTGTCGCTGTTTATTCATGAGCTGGTGCATAAGGCTGGTAATTACGGTCTGCTTATTTCTACCGGTAATGCCCCATCCAGGTCGTTGTTAGGACTCCTGGCAGGTATTCCGTTTTTTATGGCAGCTCCGCTGTCGGTTTCATTCCTGCATATATCAGGCGATACACTGCTCTTCCTGTCTACTTTTGCTACAATGAACCTGGCTCTGAGTGCCGTTTTTTCGCTGATGCATATTTTCCGGGGAAAAAAGCTCAACCTGCCCGAGCTGGCATGGGTATTCCTGGGTTTTATTCCGGTTTTTTTCGTAAATTTACTCACCCATCCGCACTGAGTATATGGAAAAGGAAGTGGAAATAATAAAAGCTCACGGACTGCGCAAAACACCTGTGAGGATTGATATACTAAAGTATTTTTCGTCCAGGGGCTATGCACTTTCCCAGCCGGAGATCGAAGAACAGTTTAAAAAGGATTTCGACAGGGTAACCATTTACCGTACCCTGCATACCTATATGGAATGCGGTATTCTGCACAAGGTGCCTTCGGAAGACGGACTTACGCGGTATGCCCTGTGCCGGCACGATCATGTACATTCGGAGCCGCATGCACATGAGCACATACATTTTTCTTGTAATGACTGCGGAAAAACAACCTGCATCGACAGTGAATATGTGCCCCCGGTAAACCTTCCGCAGGGGTTTAAGATTGCCGAAACTTCACTTTTTGTAAAGGGCACCTGCAATAAATGTGCAGAATAATGTGCTATTTGGGTATTACCAGCATGCAGTTTGCCACCGAACCCTGTGCTGCAGCACTGTCGCTCAGTTGTTGTATGTAGGCTTCGGCATCTGTTTCATTATTGAAACACTCTTTGGGTGCATACGATACACTGTCCTGCGGGGAGCTGAAGGAGCACTGATTGCAGTAAACACGCTTGCGGCATGCCGTGCTGCACACAAGCATACTTAAAAATACCGTAAGTAAGGGGAGTGTTATTTTCATATTTGTTAGCTTTTAGGAACAGCTAAGATAAACAGCGGCGGGCATATTTCCGTTTTGTTTGTCGAAAGTAATCCGCCACTGTTTTTAAACGATTTTATTGATCGATGTATTTGGTGCAAAAGGCCGTGTGTCCCTGGTTTTGTGCTGTTTTTTTAAAGCCGCTGACATAGCCGTCGGTATAACTCTGATCGTCTGAACATACTTCCTGTACATTCTGAATAAAGCCCTGGCTGTCTTCCGAAATACAGGAAGCACAGTAATTGCTTTTACTGCAGGAGTAGAGTAGGGTAAGCAACGCAATTATGATCCGTTTTTTCATAATAAGGTTCTTGTTTATTTAGTTTTTATTGATCTTGTTACATAACTGATGGTTACTCCGCAAAAGAAGCCCGGCATCCATTTTTTCTGCAGAAAAGGTTCATCATTCAGGTCTGTTACCGGGTAAAGTATATTTTGATCGAACTTATCGATAAGCACATCTCTCTGCGAAAAAGTAAGACCGCTGCGTAAATTCACCTGTACCTGCGAGGCAATGCGGAACCCGGCATTTAAGCCGGTAAAAATGTTTCCGCTTATTTCGGTACCCATATTTATACCGCTTCCTATACCTATTCCTAAAGATGTTACGGGCGTTATCTGGTAGTCGAGATCGGTAAATACGGCAAATGCAAAACTGAATGTATTCCGTGGATTTCTGGAGTAGAAAAAGAGAGAGTCGCTGCCTCCGCTGCTGCCTGGTATTGTTTTCCGGAAATAGACACTTTCGTTGGGGATGTATGTCATAATGGGTCCGGTACCTAAACCAATCCGTAAAAAGCGCGCAAAACGCAGTGTTGGCAGGGCTATTTGGGTGTAGGGAATCGCAGGGTCTGCATTCCGCAGTTTATATTTAATGGTAAGCTCCAGCTCATCGGCCTTTGTGTTGAACTCCGGATAATAGTAATTGCAGCTTAAGGAGTCGGATAGTATATAGTAAATACTATCTGCTTTTATGGTTAGCGTACTGATATCGGTCAGCGAAAGAATTTGCTCAACATCAACGATCGCTGTTTTTACAGAGGGCGAATCGCTTATATGCTCATATGGTGATGGAAACTTGAGCAGCTTGCGGATACTGCCTTCGCTGTTTTTATATGTTTTCTGGTTGTCCTCTAGTGATTTGTGTGTATTGTCGATACGGGATATTTTAGAACAAAAAGAGGGGTCGGATGGATAGGCAATCAATACATTGTAATAAGAGATGAAATTTTTATAAGCATTCTGAAGCTGTTTCACTTCTGAAAAAATAAGGCCTAAAAAGCCAGATATATCTTTTCCAGATTCCATTTTTTTCTCATCTTCTTTTTCTTTCAGCTTCTCTATTTTGTTACTTAAATGACTTAAGCCGGCTGTGTCTAAAGTGACAGCAGAGGCAGGATTCAGGTTGGGCCTGGTATTGCTAAGTGTGAACAGAATTTCGTTGCGTTCTGCTTCAATATCGTAAAGCAGGGTATTTATATTGCTTACCTTCAGTACAATGTTTTTGTGTTGCCGCAGGTATTTTGTGTTGCTATCTTCGAATTGCCTCCGGCTGAAATCGTAGCTGATAACCTGCTGATTTTTTTGCTTCTGTGCCTGGATGAGGATAGTACTGAAGTGTGTAAACAGCAGTATAAACAGAATTTTTAATGAAGTTTTCATGTGGATGTGTTTTTTAGATAGCACAAAGCACGTATGCCTGCGGCCATTGTGCAAAGGAATACCCCTGAAAATGCCTGTGGGGGTTCCCGGAACTGTGGGGGAAAAGCCCTGAAAATGAGCAGTTGTGTTGGGTGCGATGGCAAAGCTGTATAGATTTGTGCCCATACTAAAACCATAATATAACCATGAACACTGAAAAAAAATTCTCGAATCCTGCCAAAGCCATTATTGCCGTGCTTTCTATTGCACTGCTCTGCTCACTTTTCTTTTTGTATAAGGCGTACAACCTGCCGCAACCTGTTGCTGATGAGTCGGGTACAGTACAATCTGACTCTGGGAATACGGCAGAAGCTGCATTTATGCGGAGTAAAAGCAGTGGTTTTACCTTTCCGTATTTTACAGGTGATGACAAAATGCTTGACTCGCTTAAAGTGTATGATACGGATACAATAGATCCGTCACTGGCCAGGATATGTATCGATAAATATGCCATGCATGGAAATGCGCTCAGAATGCGTATCGATTCTACTACAGAAGAGGTTGTTAGGGGCTTTCGTCTGAATATGAGGGTTATAGATCCGCTACTGAAGAAGAATCCGGCGTATCTGTTCCTGGAGTTTGGGGTTAAACCGGAGCTTGTGAATGCCAGTTCCAGCCGCCAGGAATTTACTATGATTATTACGGGCGTAGATGACCAGAATAACGTTATTAAAGCAAAAAACAGGGAACTTACGTATGAGTACCTTAAGCCCTGTCCGCCCAAATGTCCGGCAAAAAGCTCTACAGCACATTTGGGAGGGTATATAGGAAACTGATGTAAAACCGTTTATATTTGAGGGAACCGGGCAGACCTCCGGTTCCCTTTTGCGCATCTATGGATATCGATCTTTATATATACTATGCCTTATTACTTGTTAGTTGTATGTATGGTTTTATTTTTATAAGGCGCATACCTGCGGCATTCCGTTACCTGGTGCTTGCCCTGTGTCTTACATTTATTACAGAAGTTGTATCCAGGGTGCTTACGTATACGATAAATAACAGTTGTCCGCCGTATCATTTTTATACGGCCCTTCATTTTGTGTGTATGTCGGCCGTATATGCGGGAATAGCGGAAGGCCGTGGCTTTGTGTTTTATTTTCAGCGTTATGCTTCGGTATTTATCCTGTGTTTTTCGTTGTTAAATACCTTGTTTTTCCAGGACCTGTATACTTTTCCGTCGAATACCATACTGCTGGCATCTGTATGCATTATGCTGCTTACCTTACAGTCGTTTGCATCTATGCTGCGCAATCCCAGTCAGCTGCCGCTATGGTCGCAGAAATTGTTCTGGTTTAATACGGGAAACCTGGTCATGAACAGTTTTTCGTTTGTGTACTGGGGGCTGTTTAATCTTATGCTTATAGCAGATGAGGAATTTCTGCTGCTGATGCTGGAACTGATATCGGCATTGAGTATTCTTACCTATATTATGTATGCTGTAAGCATATACCTGGCGGCATTACCTGCTAAAACGCAGAACTGAAGCGGTTGGGATACTCAGCGGGCAAACAGCAGTTTCATATCCTGCAGCCATGCCTGCCAGTGCTCGTATTTACGGTTTGCCAGGCTAAAACCGGGATTATGAAAATTATCTTTTTCGGGTATTACGGTAGTAAAAAGTCGTGCGGCTCTGGCAGCCAGCATTCCGTTTATGCTGTCTTCAGTAACAATAACCTCGTTACGCTGCAGGCCCATACGGCGGTATGCTTCTATGTATACCTGCGGATGCGGCTTCCCGAATTCGAACTCTGTAGCCGAAAGATACTGGCCCAGACTTTGCTGTAGCTGCAGTTTTTCAATTACGGCATGTATTACCACAGGAGGGGAGGAGGTAACGATGAGGGATGGTATATTGTGCCGACCGATCCATTGCAGCACATCGTTCAGGCCTTCGGTGGCCCGGCCTTCGTCGTGTATCTGGCTAACTACTTCCTGCAGCATGTCGTGCATCAGCTTTTCGCGCAAGGCCGGCTCCAGCCCCCATTCACGTATGCGAAGGTCTACTACCTCGTCGTTTCGTAAGCCGGTGGTGTAACTAAAATGCTCTTTGCTGAGCTGTATGCCGAAGCGGCCAAATACGAGCTGTTCGGCATTTCTCCAGAAAGGTTCGCTGTCGATCAGTACGCCGTCCATATCGAACAGCAGGGCACGGGGCATTATTTTCTCCATAGATTCCAGAACGAACGTTTAGACGAGAGTGTTATTTGCTGCAGACACTCCAATAGAGTATTGGCATCGGTATAGCGCAGGGTAATATTTTCGGTGAGTTTAAGCAGTACTTCTGCCTTGGGCATTTGTGCGGGCGGACGCGGAAATGCGGGTTTAAGGCATGTTTTCTGCAGTACTTCCCATATTTCGGCAGGTATATGATCGTCGGCCTGCAGAGGCTGGGCCAGCTGCATGTGTTCTATAACTGCTGCATGTCCGCTCTGGTAGGGCATACGTTTCGAAAAAAGCATATAAAAGCATATGCCCAGCGAAAACAGGTCGGACCAGGGGCCGTTAAGCTCTTTTATTCCCAGATACTGCTCGGGACTGCTGAAGATGTAGGCTCGCTGCGGTGTATGCTGCAGGGGCAGAGCCTGTGCACTGCTCAGATCTATCAGGTACATCTGTCCGTTTTCGCTGTTATAGATCCAGTTCGAGGGTTTAATATCGGTATGCAGAAACCCGGCGGCATGTAAGCCGGCAAGTATCTGCAGGCACTGCTTCCAGCGCTCCAGTATAAATGCGCTTTTTTTCCAGTTAGGGTCCGGATCTTCGAAAATATGCTGCAGATCGCTGCCTTCGAAATAATCGTATATATGAAAGGTACGGCCTTCGTGTGTAATACTGCCGGTTTTACGCTGTATAAAAGGCAGTTCGGGTAGATCAGCTTCGGGCAGCAGGTTCCGGTGCCATTTTATAATTACTTTACGTCCGCTGTGTACATCAGTACCTGCCCATACTACCCCGTTTTTACCCCGGGCACGCAAAGGCCGGTCAAAATCGAAGCGGTATGCCTGCTCTTCCGTACCTATCTGCATGGTTATTCAAAGGTAATAAGCACCTTGTTTTTTTCTACGGCTGCGCCTTTCTGCACTTTTATCTCTTTTACCTTTACATCGCCGGGCGAACGCAGTATGTTTTCCATTTTCATGGCCTCGAGTACAATGAGCGGGTCGCCCTTTTTAACCTCGGTACCCGGTTCTACGGCAATATTTATTACCAGGCCGGGCATGGGCGATTTAAGTTCGTTGAACTTGCGTATACCCATTTGTGTCATTCCCAGCTTTTCGAGTTTTTCGTCGAACCCGTCGCGTATCTTATAGGCTCTTTTTTCGCCGTTGATGCGCAGTGTAACCATTTTTTCGGCCAGGTCTATGCCTTCCAGTATTATATGAAAAAGCTGACCATCGCGTGTTATTTTAAGGTATTTGGGACCTGCAATCTCCAGATCGCCGCTTTGTTCCTGTCCTTTCAGAAAGGGTTCGCCGGCTTCGTTAAAGTCGATCTCGATAAGCTGATCTGCAAACAGAGTTTTGAGCATGATTCGGAATTTTACGGAACGAATATACAAAGCCCGGGGCTTTATCGGAAAGCAAATTGTAAATTTAGCCTGTGGTATTTCTGCAGGGATGTATGCAGAATCGCTTATTTTTGCGGTATTATGAAGAAAAAAGGGAACGATTTTGCTGCACTGGGCGGACTGGTGTACAGCACAAACCCGGATTTCAGGCCGGAGGATGAACACAGCGGGCCCGAAGCGGAAACACTGCCGCCTTCGAAGCAGCAGCTGCGTATTGCGCTCGACCGCAAACAGCGTGCCGGCAAGGAAGTTACGCTAATAAGCGGTTTTACCGGTACAGCGGCCGACCTGGAGGCCCTGGGAAAAAAACTGAAAACAAAATGTGGTACGGGTGGCAGTGTAAAAGACGGCGAAATACTGGTACAGGGCGATCATCGAAGCCGCATAAAGGAATGGCTCGAAAAAGACGGATATAAGGTGAAACTGATAGGAAGTTAAGCCTTGGCGGCGTTCTCTTTGTAGTATTTGCACCACTCTGTAAGTACACATTTGCTGCATTGGGGATTACGTGCCGTGCAGGTATAGCGTCCGTGCAGAATAAGCCAGTGATGTGCTTTATGCACTTTTTCTTTGGGTATATATTCAATCAGCTGCATTTCGGTTTGCAGCGGGGTTTTGGCATTTTCGGTGAGGCCTATACGTGCCGAAACACGGAAAACATGGGTATCTACAGCCATGGCCGGAGCTTCGTGTAATACAGAAACGATTACATTGGCGGTTTTACGTCCCACGCCGGGCAGCGACTGTAATTCTTCGATCGTGGCAGGCACTTCGCCTCTGAACTCGTTCACCAGTTTTTCGGCGAGTCCTTTTAGGTGTTTGGCTTTGTTATTGGGGTAGCTGATGCTGCGTATATAGGCAAAGATTTCGTCGGTATCGGCACGCGACATTTCCAGGGCATCCGGAAAACGCTCGAACAGGGCAGGGGTGGTCATATTTACCCGCTTATCGGTACACTGGGCGCTGAGCACCACGGCTACCAGCAATTCGAACGGACTGTTGTACTGCAGTTCGGTTTCGGCCTGGGGATATTGTTTTTCCAACAGGTTAAGTACGGCTTCGAAACGTTTTTTACGTGTAATTCGCTGCATGGGCTTGGGAATATTGAAAAAAAAAGAGGCTTAAAATCCTTTAAACCTCCATTTTATAATGTTATGTAAATGGCTTAGTTGTTAAGCATGATGGGCATTACCAGCATCATCAGCTTTTCGTGCTCGTCGGGTACTTCCGAAGGACGCAGTATACCGGCACGGGTACTTTCGCTCAGATCCATCACTACATTTTCGCTGTCGAGGTTCGAAAGCATTTCGTTCAGGAATTTGCTGTTAAAACCAATTTCCATATCGCTGCCACTGTAGTTACAAACGATGCGTTCGTAGGCCTCATTGGCAAAATCGAGATCCTCGGCGCTGATCTGCAGCTCGCTGCCGGTCATCTTAAGGCGTACCTGGTAGGTGGTTTTATTGGCAAATATCGATACACGGCGCAATGTGGTAAGGAACTGGTTTTTATCTACCACCAGCTGATTGGGATTATTTTTGGGTATTACCGATTCGTAATTAGGGTATTTACCTTCGATAAGACGGCTTTGCACAGTAATATTATCGAATTTGAAGATCAGGTTTTTTTCGTTGAATACCAGGTTTACCGGTGTATCAAAGCCCAGCAGTATACCTTTTAACAGGTTCAGCGGCTTTTTGGGCAGTATAATAGAGCGAACCTCACTGCTGCTGATGTCGGTACGTGAGTACTTTACCAGTTTGTGTGCATCGGTAGCCACAAAATTTACCCCGTCGGGACCCAGTTCGAAATATACCCCCATCATTACCGGGCGCATTTCGTCGTTGCTGGTGGCAAAGATGGTTTTATGAATGGCCTGTGCCAGTACCGAAGAATCCATATTTATCGAGGCTCCACCTTCAAATTCGGGAATGGAGGGGAACTCAGCCGGATCGTGCCCTGCTACCTTGTATTTACCTGTTTCAGAAGTTACGGTAACACTGTGGTTATCGGGGTGCACGGTAAAGGTAAGCGGCTGATCGGGAAATGTTTTCAGGGTATCTGTAAGCAGCTTGGCCTGTATGGCAATTTTGCCGTCTTCGTTGGCCTGCACCGGAATTTTGGAACTAATGGTGGTTTCCAGATCCGAACCATAGATGGTGAGCTCGCCATTCTTTATCTCGAAGAGAAAATCGTTCAAAATGGGTAAGTTGCTGTTGCCGGCCACCACACCGCCAACAATTTGCAATTGCTGTAATAACGCTTTACTTTGAATAATAAAATTCATATTCCTTGGTTCGATTAATGGCACAAATATATTATTTTATGCCAAAGTGTACAGGTTTTTGTATGTAAACTTATGAGCACTTACCGGGGTCTGCCGCTAAAGTATCCGGGGGTTTTAAGAATACGGTCGAAGGTAACGTACTGCAGGAATACGTATTCGTTGCCATAGGTGCTTACTTCGCCGTACATACGGTCGCTGTCCCATTCCACATCTTTCCCGAACTCGTTTACACTGTTGGCCGCCAGCTTTATACGGTGGCCTTTTACCCAGGTGCTGTTGCCTTTGGTATCGGTAAGGGTAAGGGTAAACAGGTTGTATTTGCGGCGTACGCTGTCCATCTGTATCTGAGGAATGTCTACAAAAGCTTCGTAAGCAACGCTCTTGAACTCGAGCAGGTAACTTTTTACCTGTATGGTATCGAAGCGTATTTCGTTACCGGAGCCGTCGAGCAGGCGGAATTTGTTTTTTTCGGGTTGCTCCAGTGTATAACTGGCCGATGGATCCAGGGTGTATTCTACCTTTACGGAACGTATATCGCGCGGGTGAATGGAAAACAGCAGACGGTCGCGCCATTCGAGCGGGTTGGGATTGTAGAACGAGGTAATATAACCGTTGTGCCCGGGCAGGTAACATATATAAGGTCTGTCGGCACCGTCCATAAGCACAAAGGAGCCATAGCTGTCGGCTGTGGAGGCTCCTACATAGTATACCTTGCTCAGTTTGCCTTTCTGGTATATTTCTACTTTTATGTTGTTGGTAGCCATGCGCTTAAGTATGTTTTCAACGGCTGTGGCTGCAACCGGGGCACGTACGGTAATGCGCTTTAGTACATCAAAAAGGTTATCGAGCATGTCTTTGCGGGCATGGTATTTACCGTTAACAGTCCAGGTATTTCCGTCACCGCGGGTAAGTGTGGTCTGTATCCCGGTTTTATCGGCAAGGAATATTTTGTCTACACCCGAAGTATCGGTCATGGCAAAGTCTTTTTCACCGGCTGCGAATGTGGTCTTTTTCTGATTCATGTAAAAATACACCCCAACACCCAGCAGCAGCAGGGCAAGGGCTCCGAACAGTAAATTGCGGTTTTTCTTCATCATTCCCATTTATTGTTATTTGGCAAAGCGGTAGCGGCGGTACAGGTAGAAACAGAGCCCGAAAAGAAACAGGCCACCCAGGGGGGCCAGGGTGTTCATCCACTGCCAGTAGCTTTGCTGCGATTTTAAACGTTTGCTGTCGAGTACCCGTACTTTAAATTCTTTGGAACGCAGCGGAATAAGCCAGCTGTCGTCCATAAGGTAGTTTACACTGTTTAGCAGGAATTTAAGGTTGCCTCCGAAATACTCGCCGGTTTGCGGATAGGCACCGGGAGGAAAGTTTTCGCGGCCCTGCGGGTCGAAGTAGTTCATGGCCAGGTCGCCGTCGCTGGCAACGATCATTTTTGTTGGCTTACCCTGGAATATAGGTGCAAATTTTTCGGGCATGCCTTCCTTGGGGGCCAGCCGGTTTTCGAATACGGATGTAAAGCTACCCTCGAGCAGTATGGCTCCGGGTATATTTTTACGGTTGAATACCAGGGGCGAGGGATCCATAAAGGCTATCTGCGGTGTAAGGCGCACCGGAGCTTTGGGAGCCCGGCTCATATTGGAAGTATGCAGCAGTACAGTGGTTGTTATACCCTCGGGCGATAAGGTATCGATACTGCCGGCGTACTCGTATTTTACGTTGCCTATACCTGCCGTAATAATGGACGCGGGATTGGGCGTCATGGAAGGGAAAAATACCCAGGGACGGTATTCAACACCCTGTTGCCCGGCCTGCTGCCGTGGCAGCATAATTTTACCGCACTGGGCATCGCTCAGCAGATCGTAATTGATACGGAAACCGTATTTAAAGAACATATCGTCGAGGTTCATATTGGCAGGTACACCCAGGCGGAAACCGGCACGGGCACTGTCGGACGGAAAATAAATATTGTCCATAAACCAGAGTACGCGGCCGCCTTTCATAATAAACTGGTCTATTACAAACTTGCTGCCTTCATCGAAGATGGAGTCGGGCTTTGCTATAATAAGCATGCGTGCCTCGGGCGGAATGGAGGTAAGGTCGGAGCTTATCTTTACGGGTTTTACGTAATACAGATCTTTCAGCTGCTCGCGAAAGTAGAGCGACTGTAACTCTGTAAGTTCGCCATGTCCGTAAGCAAAAGCAATCATCTTGCGCTGCGGCAGACTTTGAAGTACAAATATCGATTGTGCAAAGGCCGACTCAAGCCCTTCCATTGCTTCTTTAAAAACAGCTTCGGGTGCACGGCGCGCCTGGCTCTTCATAAAATTTACGGGCACCGTTTTACCCCTGTACGATACCAGTGCGCCCGGGAATACGGTAACAACAGAGCTGCCGTCGGCCGATGTTTCGTTTACAATAAAAGGCGATAAGCCTCTGCTCATAAGGTCGTTGGCTGCTTTGTCGCGGTTTTTGTTTTCGCGGTCTTCAAAAGGGTTTATAAAGTCGTATTGCAGGTTTACGCCGCCATAGGCCTTAAATTCGTCGAGCATTTCGCGGGCGGCGTTGCGCATTTTTTTAAAATCGGCATTCAGGTCGCCTTCCAGGTAACATTGTACATATACCACATCGTCCAGCTTGCGGAGCATGCTTTTGGTACTGTCGCTCAGGGTAAAACGTTTTTCGGCGGTGAGGTCGATACGTGTAAATTTAAAACTGCCGGTAAGGTTAAGCCCCGCCAGTATAATAATAAGCATCGCAAACCGGAACAGGTCGCTGTTTCTTCTGCTGCGTTTTTTCGTTTCTTTCATCACCATTTTCTTTTTTGTAACATCAGGTTAGCTGCAAAAAGGAAGAATGCATTGGCACTCAGGAAATAAAGCAGGTCGCGGCTGTCGATTACCCCTCGGCTAATGCTGTTGTAGTGTTCGGATATGCCCAGGTTAAGAATAAGCAGGTCGATTACTTTTACGGAGTTGAATTTAGATACCATATCCAAGCCCCAGGTAAGGAAAAGGCAAATTACCACCGAATATACCAGGGCAATAATCTGGTTTTCGGTAAGGGTAGAGGTAAAGATTCCTACTGCCACATATACAGAACCCAGCAGCAACAGGCCCAGGTAAGAGCCCCATATACCGCCCAGGTCGATATCGCCTTTGGGCGAGGCCAGCTGGTAAATACTAAGTACGTATATAAGTGTGGGCAGCAACGATAGTATTACCACGGTAAAGCCTGCAAAGTATTTTGCCAGCACAATCCGCAGGTCGCTCAGGGGTTTGGTAAGCAGGCTTTCGATGGTGCCGGCCTTTTTTTCTTCGGCAAAAGCCCGCATGGTAATGGCTGGTATAAGCAGCAGGTAAATAAAGGGTGCATTCATAAACAACGGGTCAATGGCTGCATAGCCGCTCTCGAATACATTGCCCGGGAGCAGCCACATAAACAGTGCATTGGCCATAAGAAAGGCCGCAATGACTATATAGCCGGTAAGACTCCCGAAAAAACCGGTAATTTCCTTTTTAAATAAAGCCCACATAGGTTTTAGCTCATGCTGATTTGCGCAAAAGTAACATAAAAAAACGCACATAGCTATGGATAAATTTTGAGGTTTGTGGAGGCAGGCCGCGTAAGCACCTCAAAAATGATGCGCATTCGGGAAATAATGTATCTTTGCACCCTTGCAAAAAACAACATTTCAATAAATAAAGAGCGTATGGGACGTATTTTCGAAACCCGCAAACACAAAATGTTTGCCCGTTACGACCGCATGGCCAAACAATTTACACGTATCGGCAAAGAAATTGCTATTGCCGTTAAATCGAGCGGTCCCGACCCGGATAATAATGCTGCACTGCGCCGCTGTATACAGAATGCACGTGCGGTAAATATGCCCAAAGACCGTATCGACGCTGCTATTAAGCGGGCTTCTGATAAAACCCTCGATAACTTTGAAGAAGTACTGTACGAAGGTTATGCCCCGCATGGCATAGCCATACTGGTAGAAACAGCTACCGATAATACCACGCGTACCGTGGCCAATGTACGTTCGCATTTTAATAAAGGCGGCGGAAACCTGGGCAACAGCGGCAGCGTAAGTTTTATGTTTACCCGTATGGGGGTGTTTAAAGTGTCGGCCGCTTCGGCAGACCTTGAAGAGCTGGAGCTGGAACTGATCGATTTCGGGCTGGAAGATATCGGGGAAAATGAAGACGGAAAACTTATTGTACGTTGCGCCTTTAACGAATTCGGAAATATGCAGAAAGCGCTTGAAGAACGCAAAATGGAAGTAGAAAGCGCCGAGCTGGAATGGATTCCGCAAAACACCGTAAAGATTTCGGAAGAGCAGGAAGAAGAAGTAATTAAACTGATAGAACGCCTGGAGCAGGACGACGATGTACAGAAAGTGTACTCGAATATGGCCTGATGCCGGTTGTTTCTTTCATTATCTGATATATGGCCTCAAACTTTGTAGACTACGTAAAAATTTTCTTCCGTTCGGGTAACGGAGGATCGGGGGCTGTTTCGTTCCGCCGCGAGAAATATATACCTAAAGGCGGACCGGACGGCGGCGATGGCGGAAGGGGAGGCCATATTATACTTAAAGCCAACCCGCAGCTGTGGACCCTGCTGCACCTTAAATACCGCAAACATATTCATGCCTCTAACGGGCAGAATGGTATGGGCTCTCTTAAACACGGCTCCGACGGTGAGGATATTATTGTGGAAGTACCCCTGGGTACCGTGGCTAAAGATCCGGAAACGGGTGAGGTGCTTTTCGAAATAACTGAAAGGGAAGAAAAGCGCATACTAATGCGTGGCGGCCGCGGCGGACTGGGGAACGACCATTTTAAAAGTGCAACAAACCAAACCCCGCGTTTTGCGCAGCCGGGCGAAGAAGGTCTTGAAGGTTGGATTATATTGGAACTGAAAGTGCTGGCCGATGTGGGACTCGTAGGGTTTCCCAATGCCGGTAAAAGTACCCTGCTTTCGGTAGTATCTGCCGCCAAGCCGGAAATTGCAAATTATCCGTTTACCACGCTTACCCCGCAGCTGGGTATTGTATCGTACCGCGACCACCGCTCGTTTGTAATGGCGGATATCCCTGGAATTATTGAAGGAGCGCATACGGGCAAAGGCCTCGGATTGCGTTTCCTGCGCCATATAGAACGTAACTCGGTGCTGCTGTTCCTGATACCGGCCGATGCTAAGGACCTGCGGGATGAGTACCGCATACTGTGTAACGAGCTACAGGAGTATAACCCGGAGCTGATGGATAAACCCCGCCTGTTAGCCGTAAGCAAAAGCGATATGCTGGACGAGGAACTGAAGACGGAAATACGAAAAGCGTATCCTGATCTTACGTTCAGCTTTTTTTCGAGCCAGACGGGCGAAGGTATACAGGAACTTAAGGACCGTATCTGGAAAGCGCTTAACCCATAGGCATCTTTATTTATCTGCCCGGCTTAATGCTGTAAGCATAGAAGAGCTATATTCTACTGCCTGCTTGTGCAGGAAAAATGGTGTACACGCAGAATTTTGTACTTTTGATCGTGCATTATCTTATTGAACTCGACAAAGCACTTTTCCTGCAGTTGAATACAGCCTCCTGGCTGCGTGCCGATGCTTTCTGGATCTTTATGTCGTCTAAGGCGGCCTGGTTTCTGTATGGCATACCGGTTACTGCATTGTTTCTGTTTAAAGAACGTTTGGCTTTTGCCCTGCGCTTTGTGTGGGTACTGCTGCTTTTCCTGCTGGCCGATCAGACAGCGAATTTTTTTAAGAATAATATCCAAAGGCCCCGCCCCTGCAGAGATACCGAATTACGGGCCGAAATGCATTTCATAAACGAACGTTGCAGCCCCTATGGCTATTTTTCGGCACATGCAGCTAACAGTATGGGACTGGTTGTGTTTTGTTCGCTTGGTATGGCGGCTCTTTATCCTCGCCGCAGGCTATGGATATGGGTTTCGGGTATTGTATTCAGCTTACTGGTATCATTAAGCCGTATTATGGTAGGTGTGCATTATCCTTTCGATATAGCAAGCGGATGGCTGTGGGGAATCCTTTGCGCACTGCTGCTGTACAGGCTGGCATTATATGTGCAGCCTTATTTACCGGCCCGTTTACGAGGCGGATTATAAGTTATTGTTTCAGTGTTTTTTTCCAGTCGGCATCGTAGTGTACAAAAAAGTTAAACCAGATGCTGCGCGACAGGCGCATAATGGGTGGCAGCAGTAACAGCAGAATAACCAGTATGGCAGCTAATATTACCCATATGCCTGTATTAAGCACAAGGGCCATAAAGGCCATTACAGGTACCGCAATGGCAATGGCCATAGCATAACTTACATAGGTTGCACCCAGGAAAAAACCATCTTCGATCATAAAATCCTGCCCGCATACGGGGCATTTTTCGGGCATGCCGCCAATATCGCGCAGGCTGTACATATGCGGATTTTTAAACAGGTTGCCCTCCTGGCAGCGGGGGCATTTTTCGTGGATTACACTGTATAGGAAAGTCCCTTTTTTCATTGCTTTTAATCTCTGCGAAATGTAGAATACAAAGATAAACGGTGTATGCGTAATGTATGCTGACCTACATCAGTAAATTAACGGGAAAAGGCACTCCAGTGGCATAGTTCAAACAGCATTCTTGCTCCCACATTGGCGTCCCATTCATCGTCGGAGGGGCCAACTTCGTTCAGGTCGAAACCAATAATGCGGCGTCCGCTTTCGGCAATACTGCGTATAAGGTATACCGCTTCATGAAATTCGAGTCCGCCGGGCACAGGTGTTCCGGTATTGGGGCAATATTTTGGATCGAGTCCGTCGATATCGAACGATATGTATACGTCTTTGCCGAGCTGCTCTACTATTTCGCTTACCTGGGCGGCCCATGAGCGGCCTTCGTAACGTTCGCGGGCCAGGTTGTCGTAAAAGTAGGTACGTATACGTTTTGGCGAACTTTGTATCAGTTTGTATTCCTCTTCGCAAAAATCGCGTATACCAACCTGTACCAGTTTTTTTACCTGTGGTACCTCAGACAGTACATTGTACATAATGGAAGCATGCGAATAGGTAAAACCTTCGTAGGCTTTACGCAGGTCGGCATGGGCATCAATCTGCAGTACGCTGAACGAGCGGTGTTTCTCGCCCAGAGCCTTTATAAAGCCAAGCGGAGTGCTGTGGTCGCCACCTACAAGGCCCACATTTTTGTTCTGCCGCAGCAGTTCTGCCGCCTGTTGCCGTACATATTCGTTAAGTTGCGTACTCTGATGGTTGATTTCGGTTTGCAGGTTCCGCGTATCTTCATTCTGGCTGCCGGAGGCAAGGGCATCGATAATCTTCTCGGCCTTTTTGCGGTACTTTTTCGATGTTTCGTAAATGTTCTTCGGAACGGGCAGCATGTAAATGCCTTTTTTCCAAGCATCCGGAATATGCAGGTGAAACAGGTCTACCTGCTTGGAGGCTTCCATAATTACCTTGGGGCCTTTTGCGGTGCCGGCTCCGTACGAAACAGTAACTTCCCAGGGAACAGGTATAAGCACGGTATCTGCCTCTTCGGCATTAAAGGGTAACCCGAAAATATTCGAATCTTCGCTGGCCAGGTTATTGGGATCGAACTTCCGTATTTTTTCTGCCTTGCTCTTTAACATTATTGCAAACTTTGCTGCAAAGATGCATAAAATTCGGCAATACTGCCATTAACGCGGGGTTGTCCAGAAGTCGTTAGCCCATGAGCCATAATTAGGCTGATAGGTGTTGTTGTCGATATTGGCATCTTTTTTACCACGGCTGTTCAGCATGTATTCCCAGTTGGGCGTACGTCGCTCGCCAATGGCATCGCTGTGCAGCAGTTCGTAGTCGTTGGTAGATACTTCCGGAGCATAAAATATAAACTTACGGTTGGTTTGTTTGGGCAGCTTGTAATACCACCATATTTCGTAAGGATAGGCGTGTGGTTCGCTGGGCCTTTCGGTGCGTACATCCGGAGCGCCGTACTGGAGGTAAACCCGGCCGCGGTCGGTCTGGTATCCCCGGCGTATAGGCGTACCGAAAGCCTGCTGTGCCTGGGCAACCTGAATTTTATACTCTTCGAATGCCTTGCGTGCATCTGCTCCTTTTTTGCGCTGCCAGTACGACACAATGTAGCGTTTCATGTTATCACGGTCGTCCGATTTTATAATGCTGCTGGCAAAGGCCTGCTCGGCTTTGTTGGAAACAGGTGCCAGCGAGCGTATATACTCTTCCAGCGAGTCGCGGTTGTTTACATAGGTAAGCCACTCTGTACCTACCGATGCCAGGTCGTTTATCGTAATGCTCTGTTCGGTACCTGTAATTTCTATCAGGCGTTTGGCTTGCGACAACACGTTATTTTCGCGGTCCTGCACTTCAATTACAAAGTAGTAATATTCAGGTGCTATTTTTTCGGTAATCAGGTAATTTATTAAACCTACGCTGGGGGCGCCTTCCATCTGTTTCATTACCTTACTTTCTTCTACAATGCGTTCGGTTGTGGCATCCTGCAGGTAATAGCTAAGTATATACTTTTCGCCTTTAAAAAAACTGTCGGTACCGTATAGTTCCATATAAAACGGAATATACGGGGTGGTGTTATCGATTACGTTCCCTTCCAGGGGTATCATTTCTACTCCGCCTTTACTGAAGATGTTGTCGGTTTCGCTTGTTTGGGCTGAGCTCAGCAGCCAGGGATAACTCATTTGCGGACGATTTGACGAGAAAAATACGTTCAGGCTGTCGGTATGTTCCAGTTTATTCAATCCGTCGGAGTACATGTCTTCCATTATCAGCTCCAGGCGGTAGCTGCCTTCTTCCAGTGCATGGCGCTGCATCGTAACCAGCGAATAGGTGCTGGCCGAGGCTGCGGATATATCGCCGGTGTTCAGCACAATTTTATCGTAGTTTACAATTTCGGAACCTTTGTAATACAGGTAGGTAACCTCTACCTTGCCGTTGCGGGTACCGCCGGCTGAACCTACCCCCAGGTTAAAGGAACCCGGTGCTATACGCAGGTAACTTTCTACATAGGGTCTGCCATTGCCGTCTTTATAAATGGCATAATCGAAATAACCGTCCAGCCTGGGATTAGCAGCAAATGCTGTAGCTGCGGAAAACAGTAAACCGAAAAACAGAACGAAATAGCGCATAGTTTCGTGTATTTTTACAAAAATACGCAATTATGCGAAATACATTATATACAAATTTGGCGGTTTATCGCTTTTCGGCAGCCAGGCGCTCTATTTCGGCCTCGGCCGAAAGGGGAAAGGGTGCCATTCCGTTCAGGATATTCCCTTCGGCATCGATGGTAAAAAAAGCAATGGCCGAACGAACCTTGTAAGGTGCCACCGCCTCCGATTCTTCGATGCGGTAAAGGGGCAGGTAAATACCATTGCCGAATTTGAACTCCTGCAGGTCGGCCGAACCGGCTTTAACCGCTACCGGCACAAAATGTACCCGGCTGCCGTATTTTTTATACAGGGGCACCATCGACGATACTTCCAGGGCACAGCTTTCGGTAAGCGGATCGAAGAAGCAGAGATATATGGGTTTGCCTTTAAGTTCGGCCAGTTTCAGGGTTTTTCCCTGTTCGTCGGTAATTTCGAGCTCGGGCGCAGGTTGTCCTTTTTTCAGAGGGGCCTGGCGGGCTACGAAATTTGTAGCAGCAGTGCGGGCCTCAGTACTGCTGGCTTTGGCAGCCAGTTCTTCGATCAGCAGCCATACCTGTTCGCTTTTAAATAGCTTTTTTTCGCCCAGCGACTCCATAAGGCCATACAGCAGGGCCAGCTCTTTCAGCGCAGCTCCGGGGCCATAATAGGGCACCGAATCGTAACGGGCAAGTAAGGCGGCCAGTCCCTTACCTTCGTTAATTATGGCAGGTATATCGGCACCACTGTTTTTCATATATTCTTCGGCAAATATCCCGGTATAGAACTCTTTAAAGAAGTAACCGTATTCGGCCCCGTATATATCGGGTTTGCTGCGTACAAGGTATTCTACAAAAATTTTCGATTTCGATTTGCTCCGGGCTACCATTTCAATTTCGGCACAACGGTAGGTTATCAGGTCTTTCAGTATGCTACTGGATATGCCGGAAAGAGAATCGCGCAGTTTCGTGCAAAATTCGCTACTCTGGCGGGCATATGCGCCGCGCAGGATTTCGCGTTCGTGGTCGATTATAAAATCGTCGAACAGGTATAACAGGTCCAGATAGGTATCGTTTATGCCTTCTGTACCGCCGCTTTGCTGCAGTTTAAGCCGTTGTGTGCTGTCGTTGGCCACCGAAAGCTCGTACGATGCTCCCGGTTCTATAATCAGCTGCTTATCGTACAGGCCACCATAGATGCGGGCTATATATGGACGATCGATCTGAAGGTCCAGCTTAAACAGCTGGTTTTGGATGCGGGCTTTAGCCAGTATACGGGGTTTAAGCGATATGTAGTCCTCGAAAATGCTGATGCGCAGATCTTTAAGGGTAGGGTCGTCTACCCGGCCGCGGATTTGCACATTGGTGTTCTGGGCCTGCAGCAGGCCACACATACTAAGGAATAACAGGAAACACAGTTTCTTCATATCAGTCTTATTAACGGTATTATATGCCTTACAGATACAATACCTGAAACACTTAACAAAATTTTACGTCTGGAACCATTGCTGTATTGCCAGCGGCAGGAACTGCCTTACATCGCCTCCATGCCTGTGAATATCGCGCACAATGCTGGAATTAATGGCCGAAAGGCCGGGCGAGGAAATAATGAATACGGTCTCGATCTCGGGTACCAGTGCATTATTGGCCTGGGCAATGTTACGTTCGTATTCGAAATCGGTAGAAGAACGCAGTCCGCGTAGTATAAAACGGGCCCCGATCTGTTTGCAGAACTCGGTGGTAAGGCCTTCGTAACGGGCAATTTTTACCTGAGGATAGCTGCCAAAGGTTTTTTCGAGGAACATAATACGCTGCTCCAGGCTAAAGTATCCGCCGGGTTTAGATGAATTATGCCCTACGGCCACCACTACCTCGTCGAACAGGTTAAGGCTGCGTAAAACCATAGATTCGTGTCCCGCAGTAACCGGGTCGAAAGTACCCGGAAATACAGCGATCTTTTTTGTACTACTCATGCGCGTGCTTTGAATTACAAGTGTACGAATTTTTTGGCAGAGCCACTGTCTTATTTGCCGCAGGTCTTATCTTTGGCTGTTATGGAACAACGTATCAGTTTTATTACTTTGGGTGTAGATGAGCTGGCAGCTATGAAGGAATGGTATATGCATGCTTTTGGATGGAAGCCTCTGGAAACAGAAAGTGAGGGTATAGTGTTTTTTGCACTGAATGGCTGTATACTGGGCTTATATCCGGCATCGGAACTGGCGGCAGATATAGGAGTACAGCTACAGGGAACGGGTTTCCGCCGCATAACACTGGCATATAATCTGCGCTCCGAAGCGGAAGTAGATGCCCTTTTTGCAGAACTGGAACTCAAAGGAGTATCTGTTATCAAAGCTCCGCAAAAGGTGTTCTGGGGCGGTTACAGCGGTTATGTGGCCGATCCGGAAGGGAACTACTGGGAAATAGCATTTAATCCTTTTGCCATTCCCGATCAACACGGAAACCTGAACGGACATAACTGACCTTATGAAAGACAATTTTTCCGCACATTCCGAAGCATATGCACGTTTCCGGCCAATTTACCCACCCGGACTTGTTGCCTGGCTTTGTAAACTTCCCCCGAAGCGCAATACACTGTGGGATTGTGCTACCGGAAACGGACAGCTGGCCTTAGCCCTGGCTCCGTATTTTGAACAGGTGCTGGCTACGGATATAAGTAAGAATCAACTGGCTAATGCCCTGCAGCTTCCGAATGTTACCTATTCGGTGCAGGCTGCCGAACAAACGGACATAGAAACGGGAAGCGTGGATATGATAACCGTGGCACAGGCCATTCATTGGTTCAATTTTGAACATTTTTATGCCGAAGTGCGGCGGGTGGCTAAAGAGAATGCCGTGCTGGCAGTCGTGGGCTACGGACTTATACGGATAAACGACCGGCTGAATACACTGATTGATACTTTTTATAAGGAAACAACAGGCCCTTACTGGGACGCTGAACGCCGCTATATAGACGAAGCTTACCGTAGTATCCCTTTTCCTTTTGAGGAGATACAGGCACCGGAGTTCCGGATGTGTTTCCGATGGAATGTACAGCAGTTGCTGGGTTACCTGGAAACCTGGTCGGCGGTGCAGCATTATAAACATGCAAAGCAGGAAGACCCGATGCTGCATATACGCAATGCACTGCTGGCTGCCTGGGGCGAAAATATCTTGCTGGACGTGGAATTTCCGTTGTTTCTGAGGGTGGGGAGAGTTGGGGGAGAAGAGGGGCGGGGGATGAGAATGGAGGGATGAGAATGGAGGGATGAGAATGGAGGGATGAGGGGTGGAGTGTATCGACCCCTTTTTTGACAGAATATACTAATTTAAAACACTTAACATTAACTAATAATATTAAGAAGCGTCGATTTGAATTTTAAAGCCTATTATATAGATTTTTCGCCTAATCCAGTAAAATCTGTAGATATTAAAGACAAAAATGGGAATAGAAGATTTTTTGTGCGTTGAAGATGAGTCAATATAGATAGGTTAAGAATCGTTAACGATTGAAAATCATTTAAATAAGCTGATGGCTAAAAGTAAGTAATGAAATATTATAGATTGCTCGATGATGTAAATACATCATCAAGATGGTTTTTAGGAGAGATTAAACTGCAAAATGAATGGGATATATGGAAGTTTATAAAGGTAGGAGATGCTCCATCGGAAAATTTGTCTATAGAAACAACACAAGATGGAGATCGGCTGGATTTTACTTTTTCTGCCTTTGACGTTCCCATTGTTAATAAAAGAACTGCAGATTTATTTCGTGCTTATCCTGAAGTTAATCTATACCCGGTAACTGTAAATGGCGAAAGCGGAGATTACTATGTTTTTCATCTCAAAAAAGAAATTTACTGTTTAGACAGGGATGCTTCAATATATGAATATGACAGATCCGATTCGGCAGATTCTGCTTACCCGCAGTATAAATATATATACAGGTGTAAGATTGACATCACTAAAGCTAATAATGCAGTAGGTTTTTTTAGAATGGGAGGATATAATGCTATTTTATGCATAAGCGACGATGTGAAAAAACTGCTTGAAAGAAATGAAATTACTGGAATTGTATTTGAGGAGTTATGATATACCGGTAGTGTACATTGTATCGCCCATGAGGATCATATAGAAAATCCTCTGATACACTGAAACCTGCTGAAAAAGTAAGAGTTATAAGTTTAGTCTAAATGCAGGTTATTTAGTTCTTGCTGGGAGCAAGACGAAAAACGCTTTTTGAATAACGTACAGACTAAAAAAGCGAAGGTAAAGCAGAAGTTGCTCCTTGTTTTGCTTTGTCAGGCAGTTTTGAGATATACCGGCTTTCAGGGAAGCAGGCACTGCCCACGTATAATTTTTGTTTCGAAAAAAGATGCGGTTAGCTTGTTTTATGAAACGACAGCACTCGTTATCGTTTAGGTTTGTGGGAACGGAATAAAAAGCGTACATTCATAGATACCTGTAACAGAAACGAAACAAACGGTGCCGCAAGGCAACAAACGATACGAACTGAACCGCCATTCAGGTAATTTCTATGGATATTGGGTTTCTGTAGCCTGTAATAGCCAGAAAATACGCTGTTAAACTGAAATTAAGCCCTAATCTCCCAGCCCCCAACCCCTTAACCCATAACCCCTTAACTCATAACCCCTTAACTCCAACCTCTTAACCTCCAACCCCTTAACCCATAACCCCTTAACTCATAACCCCTTAACTCCAACCTCTTAACCTCCAACCTCTTAACCTCCAACCTCTTAACCTCCAACCTCCTGGCTAAAAAAAAGGGGGAACCACCTTTCGGTAATTCCCTCTTTCTATAATGTGTAAACCTGAAGTTTAGTTTTCGTTCGGCGTAGCCGGATTTTCTTTTTCAGCGCGGGGTGCTCTTTCTCTTTCAGCTCTTTCGGGCTTAGGAAGCAGTACTTTGCGGCTGAGCTTGAATTTGCCTGTTTTTTCGTCGATACCGATCAGTTTTACTTCGATCATATCGCCTACTTTTACCACATCGTCGCTTTTGGCAACACGTTCCCAGGCGAGTTCCGAAATATGAACCAGTCCCTGTTTGCCGGGGAGGAATTCCACGAAAGAACCGAAATCAACATTGGATACTACTTTGGCCGGGTAAACGTCGCCCACTTCGGGAACGGCCGTAATACCTTTAATACGTGCCAGTGCAGCCTGTATACCGGCTTTATCGCTCGATGCAATTTCTACCAGACCTTTACCATCCACTTCTTCAATGGTAATAATGGTATTGGTAGTAGCCTGTATATCCTGTATAATTTTACCTCCGGGACCGATAACAGCACCGATAAAATCTTTGTGTATTTCGATACGTTCGATACGTGGCACGAAATCTTTGTAATCGGTACGTGGTTCGGGCAGGGCTTCTATCATCTTGTTCAGGATGTGCAGACGTCCCCTGCGGGCCTGTTCCAGGGCTTCGGTAAGGATCTGTACGGAAAGTCCGTCGATCTTTATGTCCATCTGGCAGGCGGTAATACCGTTGGCTGTACCGCATACTTTAAAGTCCATATCGCCCAGGTGATCCTCATCGCCGAGAATATCGGAAAGTATGGCATAATTGCCGCTTTCGCTGTCGGTAATAAGACCCATTGCAATACCCGAAACGTGGTTTTTCATTTTTATACCGGCATCGTGCAGCGCCAGTGAACCGGCACATACGGTAGCCATAGAAGAAGAACCGTTCGATTCCAGGATATCGGAAACCACACGTACAGTGTACGGATTATTATCCACTTTTTTAAGTGTATTCTTAAGGGCGCGCAGTGCCAGGTTACCGTGACCTACCTCGCGGCGGCTTACCCCACGCATAGGTTTGGCTTCGCCGGTAGAGAAAGGCGGGAAGTTGTAATGCAGCAGGAAACGCTCAGTACCCTGGTTCAGGGGCTGATCGATCAGCTGTTCGTCCAGTTTGGTACCCAGGGTAACGGTGGTAAGCGATTGTGTTTCGCCTCGGGTGAACAGGGCTGACCCGTGTGTGGTGGGCAGGTAATCTGGTTCAATCCAGATGGGGCGAACTTCGTCCAGCGCACGGCCGTCGAGGCGGTGACGGGTGCTGAGCGTAAGGTTACGGGCAGCTTCCCATTCCAGCTCGCCATAGTAGCGGCCTATAAGTGAGCCCAGTTCGTCGAGTTCTTCTTCGCTGAACTGTGCTTTAAATTCGTCTTTAACAGCTTTTAGAGCATCGCGGCGTTCGTGTTTACCGGTATTCGAAGAGAAAGCACTGTAAATTTTGTCGTACAGTTCGCTGCGCATGCGGCTGCGAAGCTCTTCGTTGTGCGGAAATGCTTCAATCTCGCGTTTTACCTGTGCTTTTTCCACACGGGCTGCAAGGTCGGTCTGTGCCTGGCACTGTACCTTTATGGCCTCATGTGCAAAAGAAATAGCTTCTACCATTTCGGCTTCGCTGATCTCTTCCATTTCACCTTCAACCATCATGATGTTCTTCGAAGAACCGGCCACGATCATATCGATGGTAGAATTTGCCATCTGGTCGCGGTTAGGATTGATAACCAGTTTGCCGTCTATTTTGGCTACACGTACTTCGGATATAGGACCGTTGAACGGGATATCTGATACCGACAGGGCTGCAGAGGCTGCAAGACCGGCAAGGGCATCGGGCTGTCCGTTCTGATCGGCAGAGATAAGCTGCACGAACACCTGTACTTCACAGAAATAATCTTCGGGGAAAAGTGGACGCAGGGCGCGGTCGATAAGGCGCGAAACCAGAATTTCGTTATCGCTGGGACGGCCTTCACGCTTCAGGAAACCTCCCGGGAAACGGCCTGTAGAGGCAAATTTTTCGCGGTATTCAACTGTAAGCGGGAAAAAATCCTGCCCTTCGCGGGCTTCTTTGGCCGCTACTACCGTAGCAAGCAGCATGGTATCGCCCTGCCGCAGCAGAACGGCACCGTCGGCCTGGCGGGCCAGCTTACCGGTTTCCAGCGTAATACTGAAACCAGGTACGGTATCAAATGTGTGTGATATAGCTTCTAATGTCATTTGTAATGCAATCGGATTATAAAAAAAAAGAAAAGGCAATTTGTAAAAACTGCCCTCTCACCAATTTCTTGTAATTATTTTCTAAGATCGAGTTGTTTCAGAATCGCCCTGTAACGCTCGATGTCTTTGTTCTTAAGATAAGCCAGCAGGCGCTTACGCTTTCCTACCATATTTACCAGGCTGCGCTCCGTGTTAAAATCTTTACGGTGCTCTTTAAGATGCGTGGTAAGGTGTGTGATGCGCTCTGTAAACAGGGCGATTTGTGCTTCTGCCGAACCTGTGTTAGCCTCGGTACCGCCAAATTTTTTAAAGATCTCTTTCTTTGCTTCTGTAGTAAGATGCATATCGGTATGATATTTCTTAATTAGTTGTTACCTATTTGTTTTAGGGCTGCAAAGTTAATACCATATTTCAATAATCCAAACATTTGACTTAAAATCTTTTTTGTATTTTTTCCCGGAAAGGCGGTGGAAAATCTTTTTATTTTGAAACTTTGCATAGAAAAAAATGTTTACTTTTCGGCCCGAAAATACAGCATTCATTCATTATAATATATAGCTTATGTCAGAGAAAGCAGAATTGATACTCGAAGGGAAATCATTCCAGTTACCTGTGGTAACCGGCACGGAGAACGAAAAAGCAATTGATATTACCAACCTGCGTCAGGAAACAGGTTACATTACACTGGATTCCGGTTACAAAAATACCGGAGCTACCACATCCGGCATTACTTTCCTGGACGGGGAGGAGGGTATTCTCCGTTATCGCGGATATCCTATTGAACAGCTGGCAGAAAAGAGCAACTTCCTGGAAGTGGCCTACCTGCTGGTAAAGGGCGATCTGCCTACCAAAACCCAACTGGATGCCTTTGCGGAGAAAATTAAGATGCATACCCTCATTCACGAGGATATGAAACGTTTTTACGAAGCATATCCTACCTATGCGCATCCAATGGGCGTAGTTGCTTCTATTACCTGCTCTCTGTCAACATTTTACCCTAAATCTTTAAATCCCAACCGTCCAAAGGATCAGGTAGATCTTACCATTGCACGTCTGCTGGCCAAATTCCCTACGATAGCGGCATGGGCATATAAAAACTCGGTAGGTCACCCGGTGGCTTATCCAAAAAATTCCCTGGGTTATGTAGATAACTTCATGCATATGATGTTTTCGCTGCCCAGCCAGGAATACGAAGTAGATCCTGTAATTACCAGTGCGCTGGATAAACTGCTTATCCTGCATGCCGATCATGAGCAGAACTGTTCCACCTCAACCGTGCGTATCGTAGGCTCTTCACAGGCCAACCTGTACAGTTCCATAGCCGCAGGATGTATTGCTCTCTGGGGCCCGCTGCATGGCGGTGCAAACCAGGCAGTAATTGAAATGCTGGATCTTATAAAGAACGACGGCGGCGATGTAATGAAGTTTGTAAACAAAGCCAAAGACAAGGACGATCCGTTCCGTCTTATGGGCTTCGGACACCGCGTATACAAAAACTTCGATCCGCGCGCCAAGATCATTAAAAAGGCCTGCGACGATGTACTGAATAAACTCGGTATACACGATCCCGTTCTGGATATTGCCAAAAAACTTGAAGAAGTGGCTCTGAGCGATGAGTATTTTGTGGAACGTAAACTGTACCCGAATGTAGACTTCTATTCAGGTATTATTTACCGTGCCCTGGGTATTCCGGTAGATATGTTTACTGTTATGTTTGCCCTGGGACGTCTGCCGGGCTGGATTGCACAGTGGCAGGAAATGATCGATCATAAAGAACCGATTGGCCGCCCGCGCCAGATATATACAGGTTCTACCACCCGCGATTATATTAATATCGCCGAAAGAGGATAATTCCGTTTTATCTTAACGGATAAAATATTATAGTCCCGTCCCGCTTAAGCAGGACGGGATTTTTTTTACCTGCATACAAGAGATGTTCACCACCTCAGGCAGCTGTTTGGCCATTCTTTTTTGCAGGTTCTGTACTGGCAACCTAATCTTGCATCAGAAACTCCGCCGGTATAAAGCGGCAAGCCGTTTATACCACAAAAAATTAAGCTGTTAACAAAAAAAAATCTGGTAAGAATGAGTTCGGCGCGTTTTTTGCAGGAGTGAGGGTATTCTCTCTAACAACACGAGGTATATGAAAACACAAATCATTACCGAACTCCTTGCCTGTTAAAGCAGGTGAACTTTTAGCTTTAGTAGTATAACCGGTTGCTCTCCCCCCGCAGCCGGTTATTTTTTTCCGGTAAGGTTGCGGAATACATCTTCGAGTTTTACGTCACTTTTGGCAATGGTAAGTATGGTATGGCCTTTTTCCACAGCCCAGGCAAACAGCAGCGAGCGTACATCATCTTTGTCGGACGCACTTATTTCGTAGCGGTTAGCACCTGAATGCTGTACCTGCTGTACACCTTTTATTTTCTTAAGCTCCTGTACCTGCACAGGTTTGTCGAATTCAACCACAATAAGCTGGCTGTTACCGGCGCTGCGGGTAATTTCTTCGGTGCTCTTATCGGCTACAAGTTTCCCTTTGTTAATGATAAGTATGCGGTTGCACATGGCTTCGGCCTCCTGCATAATATGGGTACTGAGCATTACAGTTTTCTGACGGCCGAGTTCGGTAATCAGGTTACGTATATCTACCAGCTGGTTAGGATCGAGGCCCGAGGTAGGCTCGTCGAGTATAAGTACGCTGGGGTTATGGATCATGGCCTGAGCCAGTCCCACCCGCTGTTTGTAACCTTTGGAAAGGGCTCCTATCTTTTTGTGCCGTTCCGGCCCCAGACCTGTAATATCGATCATTTCCGAGGCACGTTTACGCGCATTGCCGGCTCCGTATACACCGGCGGCATATTCCAGGTACTCGCGCACATACATATCGAAATACAGCGGGTTACTTTCGGGCAGGTACCCAACCGAACGCTTTACCTCCTGGGCGGCTTCGTTTACATCATGTCCGTTTACGTCGGCCTTGCCGGCGCTGGCTGGCAGGTAACAGGTAAGAATTTTCATCATGGTTGATTTACCGGCCCCGTTGGGGCCCAGAAAACCGATTACTTCGCCTGTTTTAACCTCAAAACTCACATTGTCGAGCGCTTTTTGCTCTCCGTAAATTTTTGTGATATTTTTTACTGATATCGCCATTAGGTGTAATTTTACCGTTATTTTCCTGCGAAGATAACGCAAAGTTTACGATTTTAATATGCCATACCACATGGAAAAGGAGTTCCGGATATGAATGCACAACCGCTGGCCGAGCGTATGCGGCCCAAAACCATAGAAACATACATAGGGCAGACACACCTGCTGGGGCCGGGTAAGCCCATACGCCTTATGCTCGATAACGGCATTCTGCCTTCTATGATTTTCTGGGGACCGCCAGGTACCGGAAAAACCACGCTGGCGCTTATGCTGGCTTCGTATTTCGATCGTCCTTTTTACCAGCTCAGTGCCATAAACAGCGGGGTAAAAGAAGTACGCGAAGTACTGGATACTGCTTCCCGTTCGGGCCTTTTTGCCCAGGGGAAAAGACCGGTGTTATTTATTGATGAGATTCATCGTTTTAATAAAAGTCAGCAGGACAGTCTGCTGGGAGCAGTAGAAAAGGGGAGTATAACTCTTATCGGGGCTACTACCGAAAACCCCTCGTTCGAAGTAATAAACGCCTTACTGAGCCGCTGCCAGGTATTTACACTGCAGCATCATGGCAAAGACGAACTTACGGCCATATTACGGCAGGCTATTGAAAAAGACAGCGAATTATCGGCTTTGCCCATTCATCTTGAAGAAACCGAAGCCCTGCTGCAGATTTCGGGCGGAGATGCCCGTAAATTGCTGAATGCGCTGGAGCTGGCGGTAGAGGTACAACGCTCGCGCAGCGAGATACGCCTGAACAACGAAGAGGTAAAGCAGGCTGTAGCAGCCAACCTGGCGGCATACGATAAAAACGGAGAGCTGCATTACGATATAATTTCGGCCTTTATTAAGAGTATACGTGGCAGCGATCCCAATGCCGCCGTTTACTACCTGGCACGTATGGTAGAGGGGGGCGAAGATGTACGTTTTATAGCCAGGCGTATGCTTATTCTGGCTGCCGAAGATGTAGGACAGGCTAATCCCATGGCACTGGTCATTGCCAATAACTGTTTCCAGGCGGTAGAGTCGGTAGGCTGGCCCGAAAGCCGTATTATTCTCTCAAATACCGCTATATACCTGGCTGTATCTGCCAAAAGCAATGCCGCCTACGAAGCTATTAACAGTGCACAGGAAAGGGTACGGCAAACAGGCAATCTGCCGGTGCCGTTACACCTGCGCAATGCACCTACCAAACTGATGAAACAGATGGGTTATGGCGATAATTATGGCTATGCACATGCTTACGACGGCAACTTCGTAGAGCAGGAGTTTCTGCCGGAGGGACTGGAAGGCGGCGCTTTTTATATGCCAGGCAACAACCGTATCGAAAACGAATACCGGGAACGCCTGAAAAGACTCTGGAAAGAAAAATACGGATATTAGTGTATATTAACATCAATATTCTATTTTTACAGTATGAATTTCACCGTGAAAAAGCTGCCGGGTTTATTATTACCGGTTCTTGTGCTGTTCGCCGGTCTTTCGTCCTGTAAATTCGACCCTAACTGGGATACGGAACTGGAGGCCCCTGTTGCTAAAATGACCCTTACGCCGCAGAATATTGTGCCGGACGGTACGGTGCTGGCCGGAAGCGGGGGCGATCTTACCTATGTGTTCGATAAAAGTGTGTTCCGCCTGCCGGTAGACAGTCTGCTGAATATACCCGATACCACTATCAATTATTCCTTTACCGCACCCATAAGTCTTACCATATCGCCGGGCACTACGGTACCGGTATTCGATAATTACCTCAACTTTAACGTAACACAGGCTGCTCTGCTCGAAGCCATTGTACTAAACGGCTCTGTAGACCTGGATATGTATTCCTATGCATCACAGCCGCTGGAAATGAAAGTGTTTATTCCCAAAGCCCGAAAAAACGGACAGGCTTTTACCCAGATCGAAAATGTACCGGCTGCCAATGGAAATACGCCTTCGAATCTGAGTACTTCCCGCGAGCTTAGCGGCTATGCGCTCGATTTTACAGGCGATAACGGAAACCTGAACAACCGTCTGCGCTTGCAGATATCAGCCACTTTGCCCGCCAACGGCCAACCGGTATCTATTGCTGCCGGACAGCAGCTGGTAGGTCTTACTTTTAAACTGCGCAATATAAAGCCCTATTATGCCCGAGGCAATCTGTTTACCCAGGATGTGGATTTTTCGCAGGACACGCTTCGTATAGGGGCCTTCTCCATTATAAAATCGGGTACCGTTGAACTGGAAGATCTGCTGATGAAGCTTAACGTAACAAATAGCATCGGGGCCGATCTGCAGGTAAAGATACAGGAACTTACCGGTGTAAACTCCCGTACGGGCCAAACCGTATCGCTTATCCATCCTGTAATTGGAGGTTCATTCAACATAAACAGAGCCATCAATAATCAGTGGCATAATCCGGAGTTTTATTCCACGTATCAGGAAATACTTATGAATACCGGCAATTCCAACCTGAAAGCCTTTGCCGAAAATCTGCCCGATAAAATTAAGCTGCGTGCCCGCTTCATTATTAATCCCAATGGACCGCTGAGTGGTGGTAACGATTTTATTTACGCTTCCGGAAATTCAGAGCTGGGCATCTATGCCGAATCGCCCTTTAAGTTTTCCATGCAAAACCTGGTACTTAGTGATACCGTAAGTATAAATATGGAAAAACTGCTGTCCGGCGAAAAAATAAAGGGAGTAGGGTTTAATCTGTATGTAGATAATGCTTTTCCTTTACAGGCCAATACCCAGGCTTATTTTTTAAATGCCGGCGGTGCGGTTATCGACAGCCTGTTCTTCAGCGACCTTATTGCACAGGCCAATGTAGATGCTTCGTATTACGTAACAAGTCCTTCGCAGTCGGTGTTAAAGGCCGAACTGAACCGGGCTTCCCTCGACTGTATACGCGATGCAAAGTCCCTGCGCTTTGTGATACGTTTCAATACTGCCGGGCAACCAGCAAAGGCAAGCTGGAAAGACGGCTACTTTATGGGGCTTAAACTGACCGCAAAACTGATTTACAACATTTAAAACAACACTACGTGATATCAGCAGTAAGCGATACCCTGAACTGGCTTTTTCCTATGATGATGTGGTTCTCATCCGGGCCGCAATACCATCCTTTTCCGCAGCATAACCTGCAAAAGCCTATACATTTCAGTGCCCGTTTTGGTATAGATCATAACTCCAATGCCCTTAATGCCGAAATACTGCGGGTAATAAGTGCCGGCAGGGAGGTTACTCCATCCATGAAAGACCGGAGCCAGAAACGTTTGCGGACACAGAACCGGATAGGACTTGATGTTACCGGAGAGCTTTCTTTTGTTCATTTTCCGTCAAAATTTATCGGCAAAGACCGTTCCTGGGGCTATTACATTGGTTACAAAAACCGGCTTACGGCCTTTGGCAAGATATCGCCCGATACATATAAGGCTCTGTTCTACGGTAATTCGCCCTATAAAGGCGATACGCTGTTCTTCAGCAACGAAAAGGTACGCTACCTGGCCTATCAGCAACTGTCGTTCGGCCTCGTACATCATGTACGTGGCAGCGGCTGGACCGGCAATTATGGTTTTGCACTTTCCTACATCAATGCCAGCAATTTTGGCGATATACGGGTGCGTAATGCTTCTCTTTACACATCGCCAGATGCCTTCGAAGTAAGTGCCCGCGGTAATTTTGATGTATTTACCAACGATGCTTCCAAACCCCGTTATCATTATCCCAACGGATGGGGACTCGGTGCCGATCTGTTCCTGAACCTGCAGGATCCTTCGGGGCGCAACGCCATAAGTATACAGGCACGTGATTTCGGTTTTGTAAAAAGTACGGCCTTCGGTAACGGGTATGCACTCGATACCGCCATCAGTTTCGACGGGGTAAGTTTTGCATCGCCCTACGACATCAGCGGCGAAGTATTTACCCAGCTGGGCGACAGTGCACAGCGTATTCTTAATGCTGCACGCTATTCAGGTTCGCGTGTACTGCCCCTGCCCGCACAACTTTCCGTTTCGTACCACCGCGAATTTATTCCTTTCCGGCTATACGGTTCGGCACAGCTAAGCATGCGTTTTTTCTCCGGCGCAATGCCAATGGGAACCATACGCGTATGGGGCTACCCCGATCCGCAGATCATGATCGGGGGAAATATATCCTACGGAGGCTGGGGAACGTACAGTGTTGGGGTAGACCTGGGCTTCGATATAGGCAGAGGCTGGGTGTTTAACCTGGGCACCAACCAGCTGCAGGGACTCATTGCCGAGCGTTCTGCATCCGGATTCGGTGCTTACATCGGACTCTGGAAAAGCTTTTCGGGACAGAAAAACGTAAAAAAGAATGAAAAGAAAAAGTAATATACTCTTTGCCGTATTTTTCGTATTAAGTATGGTGCCCGCTATTGCCCAGGTGCCCTGGGTACGCACTTTTGGCGGAGCCAACGACGAAAAAGGGAACGATATTATATTGCTGCCAGACAGTGGTTTCCTGGCTGTGGGCTATACAGGTTCTATGGGAATGGGGGCATCGGATGTATATATGGTACGTACCGACTCCCTGGGCATACTGCAATGGCAAAAAACCGTAGGTACAAACAATATAGACGCGGCTTCGCGTATTGTGGCTGCCAATACACCGGGCGAATATGTGCTGGGAGGTTACAGCAACGGACAGGCTCCCTATGAATACGATTTTTATGTAATAAAAATAAACGAAAACGGCGATACCCTGTGGACACGCACACTGGGAACACCCGAGTGGGACTTCTGTTACGACCTGTGTGCCGTAAACAATGGCTATATGCTGGTAGGCGAAACCTATTTTAACAGCAATATGGGTACGCAGGGCTATATTGTGCGTATCGATGAAAACGGAGATACCCTTTTTACACGCATGTACCAGTCGCCCTACAATGATGTTTTTAAGGCTATTGTGCCCCTCAATGCATCAGAATGCCTGATAGCAGGTTATCGTTACAACGAACAGCTCGACAGTTCCGATGTACTTGTATTAAAAATAGATACAGCAGGTAATTTTCTGGATACACTTATTCTCGATTTCGGTTATAACGAATATATTAATTGTATGGCTGCCTCTTATGGCAATGGTATTATGCTGGGAGGCTATTACCATTACGACACGTCCCGGTTTTCGATGAGTCTGCAAATAAAGCTCGACGACAACGGCGATTATCTCTGGAACCTGATGGCTCCGCAAACTTCCGACTGGGGTGTGGAAATAACCGATTACGATCATTTTCAGAATGATGAATTCTTCTTCGTATCCGAAAGTCATTATATGTACAATACCGACAGGCAGGCTATGTTCTTTCTGGGTATGGGTAACGGTTTGCCCCAGTTTTTTAAAGAAAACGGTGTTATTGGTCCGTTAGACGGCTTCTTTGGTGGAGTGCTTACGCCCGGTAAAGATATTGTGGCTACAGGATATACCCAGAGTTACGGGCCGGGCACCCAGGCACTTGTTATTTCCAAAATGCTGAAAGATGGTACTATTACCAATAGTTTTACCGTAGGGCTGAACGACGAAAAAGAACTGATGCCTTTCGGCCTGTTTCCTAATCCTACTGAAAGTACATTCAGTATTGGCGGAGAACCGATGGCACAGGTACGTATCCTGGATATGAGCGGCCGGCAGCTGATGCTGGCAAAGAAAATGCAGGGAGCCGTGCTTACACTGGATGCTTCGGCATGGCCGCCAGGTATTTACCTGGTTTGTATGCAGGACGGTAACGGAAAGATGCATACAGCCAAACTCTGCCGGAAATAAAATTCTTTTGCAGATACCGGTATCCTTCTTGTTTGATTAACCCCGCCTGCATTTTAGAATAGCAAATTTACTACGCGTACTCACATCTGATTATCTATATACGTAAAATGAAACTTAAGTTTTACACTAAAGGCCTGTTTACCCTTCTTTTATTTCCAACCCTTTGCTTCGGACAGAACCAGGTGCCGTTAATTTCCGGCAAGGCTCGTTTTTCGGTAGAGAAGGGTACTGTAGATTGCGATATTATACTGAGTGAATATGCACATATAGAGGATTATGTAATCCGGCTTAATTCAGGGCTGAATATTCTGAATATACAGAGTCTGGAACCGAAAGATTTTATTATTGCGTATGATCGTTCCATGACAGAAGCGGTGCAGACCAACGAAACCAATTCCTATTGTTTCACTGCCAATGACCGGGTAAGTAAATTTCTGCCTTCCAAATTACGTTTTCGCTATGGCGGAAAATTCCCGGTGGTGAACGATACTACCGGTAACGAATATACCTATGGCGACTGGAGGGGAAACATGGCATTCAACAATCATATATTTCGTGCAGATGGTCTGCAGGCTGCCTGGTTCCCTGTTCTGTACGACATAAAGAAAGAATTTGCCTATACCGAAGTGCGTTACGACCTGGAAATTGAATGCGACGACTGCGAATGGATTTACCTGAACGGTAGTGCTATTCAGAAGGGTACAAAAGCTCATTTCAGGAGCGATATTCCCCGTGAGCCCTTCCTGTTTGCAGGTACATACAATATACAGGAAACCGCTACCATGCAACTGCTGAATACAGACTTTACTCCCGAACAATTAGAAGAATTCGAGCGTTTGAACAGCGAAGTACTGCTCTTTCTGCGTAACTATACAAAAAAAGAATTCGGAGAGAAAATAACCTGGGTAGAGGCAAATACTACGGCAAAATTAACGGGTTTCAGTTTTGTAAGTTACCCAACCTTTGTTAACGTGGGATACCCGCCCTACGATCTGCAGTCTTCATTTAAGGAATCCTATTCCGGCATATTTTCGCAGGTAATGGCTCATGAGCTGTCGCACTATTATTTCGGGGTTCTGAAAAAGCATAATAATATACTGGAAAATCTTTTTAATGAGGGCTTTGCCGAGTTTCTGTCGTTAAAATATTTAGAGCATACAGGGCAGCAAAAAATGGCCGATCTGCTTATCGGTTTCAAAAAAGAGTCAATAAACGATAAGGAGTTTACGCTTAAACCAATGGGTAAATTCAGCGATCTTTCCAATACAAACAGTCGTCAGACCTATGGATACGATTATCAGCCCCTTGTTTTATTATGCATCGAAAAAGAAGTAGGTGCTGACCGGATGCAGAAATGGATAGAGCTTTTACTGAGCGAAGATACGGCTACGTCAGACTACGGTTTTTTCACCAAAACACTCTCTGTTGCCATTGGTGATGAAAAACTATACAATCGTGTGCTGAATACGTATCTGCTGAGTGAACAGTCGGTGAAGAATATTAATAAGACCCTGAAGTAAGTAGTAGTAAAGAGTGAAGGGGGGCGGGAAGGGGAGCGAGTTAAGGGGAGCGCGAGTTAAGGGGAATCTACAACAATTATTTTAAACTCCGGACTGTGAGATCAAGTACTGGCTATTACAACACAGAGAACAGTGCCTGTTGTTTGCCAGGTTGTTCGTGTTCCAGCAGCCATTTTTTACGCCAGATTCCGCCGGCATAGCCTGTAAGATTTCCATTATGGCCAATTACCCGGTGGCAGGGTACAATAACTGCAATACGGTTCATTCCGTTTGCATGTGCCACGGCACGTATTGCCGGCAGGTTATCCAGTGCCAGTGCCTGCTCTTTATATGTACGGGTACAGCCATAAGGAATCCGCAGCAGGGCCTGCCATACTTTTTGCTGAAAAGCAGTTCCGGGCATATGTAAAGGTATTCGGAATTCTTTAAGATTACCCGAAAAATATGCATCTATTTCCTGCTGTGTTTGTTCCAGCAGCGGGTGCATTTTCGTATTCAGTTCCGAACCAAACAGTTTTTGCAACTGTTCCAGCTCAGCCTCCAGGTTTTTTCGTTCCATAAATTCCAGCAGACACAATCCGTATTCAGATACACAAGCCTGCATTTCTCCGATAGGTGTAACAATCTGCGCTGTGTAAAGCGATACAATATCTGTTCTTTCCATCTTTAACAAAGGTACATAACAACAGGCATAACCAATACCATATTTTACGTACTTTTGACTCAGAGCCTATGAATCCTGCAACCGAGAATAAACTCCATTTCTGGCTTCCCTTCTGGGGCTTTGTGAGCCTTAACCTGCTGCTGAAAGGAATTTTTCTTACATGGAATGAGCTTTCCTACGACGAGCCTTTTTCCTTCTACCACGCACGTCTGGCCCCAGGGCAAATAATTGCTGAGTTGCTCAAAGGCAATAATCCTCCCTTTTACGAACTGTTTATGCATTACTGGATGCAGCTTGCCGGCAGTTCACTTTTTGCACTCAGGCTGCCCTCCCTTATATTTGCAGCATTTGTTCCGGCATTCTGGTATGGAGCTGTTTATCGTTCCGGTCAGCAACAAACGGCCTGTGTAATGGCGCTGCTGCTGAGTATAAACAACCAGCAGCTTATGTTCGCGCACGAGATGCGAGGTTATGCGCTGGCATTTTTTCTTTCATCAGCCGCTCTTTTCTGTTTTTTTCAAATACGGAATACCTGGCTTTCAGCAGTATTAACAGGGCTTTGTCTCAGTCTGGCCATTTATACCCATTACCTGGCCGTTTTCACTTCCGGCATTGCCTGGCTATTTATGCTGCTTTATGGTATCGATAAACGTAACAGGGCCTGGTTTAGTGCCATCCTGGCACTGGTATTTATTATGCCTTTGCTCTGGGTATTCTGCCGGCGTATCAGCGATCCCGGTAATACGCTCTGGGGCAATGCACCGGCAATATCCCATCTCTGGGGCAATTTCAATATTGCATTCAATTACCGTTTCTGGCCTGTAATAGCTGTATTCTTGCTGAGTATGGCCGACAAAAAGGTGCGAACCCGCTGGAAACAGATCCGGTTTCATCTGCCGGGTATACGTCCGGCCCTGGTTTTGCTGGCAGTGTTCACGGGCAGCTATCTTTTCCTGTTTGCCATATCGTTCCGCTGGCCTATGTTCATGGACCGCTACCTCAGTTTTATATTTCCGGCCTTTTTCTTTTGTATTGCTTTTGCAGGCAGTTACTTTTATCAGTCTGCAGGCCGCACCCGTGGCTGGCTTATACTGCTGCTGCTTATTGTGCTCAGCGGTTTTAACTGGAGGCAGGGCAACGATTATCACCCGGCCCTTACAGCAGCAGAAATACGTCGCTTTCGTCCTGCAGACACAGATACCCGTGTTATTGTGTATCCCGAATGGTACCATCTTACGATTGCTTATTATCTCGACGATTCATTGCGTCAGCAAAATGTATACGATTTACGTAACAGTCTGCTGCGCCGGAATATAATTCCTGCAACATCTCCCGAAGAGATACGTGAAAAAATACGCTCCGAAGTGCCGGTTCGCTTGTTATATCTTGATGCCGGTGAAGAGTTTGTTTTTGGAAACAGAGCAATGTATCATATGTTCAGTGAAGCCGGCTATATACAATCGGCCCCGCCCAGGCGTACCGATAAGCAGGTAACCCTGTATACATTTACCCGCCAGCAGCCATGAGTACTTTTATGCTAAATGCATACTTAAAGATCTGTATAGCTCCAGGTGCATATATACAGGAAGCAGGGCGCTGGGATGCCTATGCTGAAAAGGTATTATGCATCTAAAGTGTATCGCTTTTAAAAACAGAAACCCTGAATCCCTTTACAATATAAATGTTGTGTTAAACGTAAATGTATTTTTAATAAAGAGTGTATTGCGGGTGCATCCGGGATATACATCAGCATCCTGCTTGCAACAAGCTTAGTATATTACTGTTTTGGGTATTGGGTATGCATATATATGGTTGTGTTGTAATTGTCTGGTATGTTTTGCCGGTAAATTAATGGAATAACATGTGGTAAAATAAAAGGTCTGTCCTTTCGGCGCAGACCTTCTGTTCATTCATGAAGCAGCCATACGTTCCAATGCTTCCCAGAGTACCTTCATGTGGAATAAAGCTATCTTCTCATCCCGGTCAAAAAACACGTCCGACTCATACAGGGCCCAGTCGTGCACTTTACGTAGCGACGCTGCTACTTCATTTAACCCCAGGGATGCCAATTCTTCTAAAAACTCTGCTTCTTCTTCGGATACAATTATTTGTTTCCTGGATGCATTACGTGCATTACTCGTTTTTTCCGGTTTTTTTCTCTCCGGTCCGGTACCGGATGCGCTTTCATGTGCCATGGCTGGAAACTGTTTTGACGGTTACAAAAAGCGGTCAGGGCCATGAAAATGAGCACATGACAAAAATAGACAAGTCATTTGTTGTCTGCAAGCTTTTCGTAAAGTGAAAACCCTCGTTTATAAATTTATTGAATGATCTTTTCCTGCAGCAAGTATTTTGGATTTATCCGCGATAATCTGCGGTATTCGCGGGAGTTTTAGCCTCGCAGCCCCCACAGATTCTCGCAGAAAGTGTACAAAGTTTATCTGCTCAAATTCGCGCAAATCCGCGGGAGCTTTAACCCCGTATATTATACAGATTTAAGCAGCGATCAAGCATAATTTATCTGCGCAAATTAGCGCAAATCCGCGGGAGTTTTGTCCCCGCAGATCTCGCAGATTCTCGCAGAAAGTGACAAGGTTTATCTGCGGAAATTAGCGTAAATCCGCGGGAGCTTTAACCCCGTATATTATACAGATTTAAGCAGCGATTAAGCATAATTTATCTGCGCAAATTAGCGCAAATCCGCGGGAGTTTTGTCCCCGCAGATCTCGCAGATTCTCGCAGAAAGTGTGCAAGGTTTATCTGTGTAAATTCGCGCAAATCTGCAGGAGTTTTGCCCCCGTAGTCCTCGCAGCGAGTGTACAAGATTTATCTGTGCAAATTAGCGCAAATCCGCGGGAGTTTTGCCCCGCAGATCTCGCAGATTCTCGCAGAAAGTGACAAGGTTTATCTGCGGAAATTAGCGTAAATCCGCGGGAGCTTTAACCCCGCATATTACACAGATTTAAGCAGCGATCAAGCATAATTTATCTGCGCAAATTAGCGTAAATCTGTGGGAATTTTAGCCCCGCAGATCTCGCAGATTCTCGCAGAAAGTGACAAGGTTTATCTGCGTAAATTAGCGCAAATCCGCGGGCGTTTTGTCCCCGCAGATCTCGCAGATTTTCGCAGAAAGTGACAAGGTTTACCTGTGCAAATTAGCGTAAATCCGTGGGAGTTTTGGCCCCGCAGATCTCGCAGATTTTCGCAGAAAGTGACCAGGTTTGTCTGCTCAAATTAGCGCAAATCCGCAGGAGTTTTGTCCCCGCAGCCCCCACAGGTCATAGCAGCGAGTGTACAAGGTTTATCCACGGTATTCGCAGGCTACTTACCCCGAAGATAGAATTCAATCTTTAACATCAGCGGGATGCTCAAGCATAGAAGATTCACTCACAAATTATTCACTTTTCTGAATATGGAGCCCGAAAGGTTGTCTGTATTAAAGTTAACGAGTATCCCAAGCTTTAACCCCGAAAGTTTCAGGTATGTAAGTATCTGCTTATGATGCAATGCAGACAGATTCTCAACAGATTTAATCTCTATAATCACCAGGTCTTCTACCACAATGTCTAACCGGTATCCAATATCCATATGAATGTTTTTATAGATAAGAGGTAAAGGTGCCTGTACATCGCACTTGAACCCCTTTTTACGAAGTTCGTATAGCAATGCAGCCTCGTAGGCCGATTCCATAAGCCCAGGACCCAGGTGATTGTATACTGTAAAGATACAACCCCTTATTACATAGGATAATTGATTCTCTCTCATAGACGGATTGATAAAGCAGAAAAATAGAACTTTTGCCCGATAACGATTTAAGTATGACTAAAACATCCAGTTAACTGGAAATAATAGTGTAAATAATACTGCGGAATCTCAATATTTTTTACCAAAACAAGCAAGTGTTTAGCTACGCTTTATAACCCTGATATTTATATTTTTATATCAGTCCTGTTGAAAGACTGCAGGGAGACACTGAACAGCAATATTATCTGCCGAAAGCACCTGAATTTATCTGCGGCTACGCTTAATAATATGTATATACCAGTTTGTGCACAACAGGCGGAGTAAAGGCAGATGCCACAGAAACGGTATTTAATAACCCGTTGGCATGATATGCATATGTGGCTTCACCCAGAAAATCGCCGGTAGAAGTCGTGTGCCTTGTTTTTATGATCTGTCCTTTTTCATTGTAGGTATTTTGATAACTAAATGTTAGCTCACCAATGCTACCCATCGTTTCAATACTGTATTCTTTAACGCTCGTGGCTGTTTCAAACACGTACCTTTTTTGTTGAAACAGTTCTCCGTCTTCATAACGTTTCGACGTAATTATTACCGGATCGTAACGTATATTCACTTCTTTTACTACCACCCGCTTATCAGAGTAAAACGTTTTGGTAAGCACTCTGCCCTTCTCATCATACGTAAATTCAGCATGGCCGTCCCAGTCCCATTCGCCGGTTAGTTTTCCTGACTCGTCGTATGCATAATATGTTGTTGGGTCGGTAAGCGGATCCAGCTCTATAATGCGACCGTTCCGGTCAAATTCGGCCTCCACTAACAGAGACGATTTTGTAGAATCTCCTTTCCAGGAAACATGTTTTACCCCGCTACTTTTGTAAATGGAATCTGACTGAAACTGCATTGTAGGCCAGTGCTGAGCATGGAGCATTATGCAGTTGAGCAGTGCAAAAAAGGAAAAGTTCATGAACATGTGTTTTGGAAGCTGTTTCATGTGTTTGTTCGGCTTTGTATTAGAATAAGGACACAACTATATTTACAGATGCAATATATAGATTTAAGGGATACATACATTTTTCGTAACAACTGACAACCTCTTTTTAGTGGAGAGTTGTATTGTTTTTGCAGGGCGTGGTCTGGCGCTTTTTTTCAATCTATCCGTCTTTCGCGCTACCCTCGGGATGTACGCCCTGTATCGCTTAAAGCGATACAAGTCTATCACCGCTTCGGGTATCGCGCACGCCAAGCATAGCGGAAAACACTTCAGCCGGCTTTAAAATCCGGTGTTGACTTTTTCTGATGGATATCCTGCTATAATAAAAGATTGTAAAATCGGGAAAACCTACTTGCTTTGCATTCCTGGTCTTTAAGCTGGTATAAGAAATCAAAAGCTTGAACCGTACCTCCTGTCTTTTTGTTTAAGACCGTTACAATTAATTTTTACATTTGAAATAGATGTTTTTGTATATTATAGAATTTCCCGATTTATAGCGATGATTTGTTTTTTATACTATACAAAATGTATTTTAGCGGAAAATAGTGGCAAGCAAGGGCAGACAGGATATAACATATATAAAAGCTTTAATGATAATAAGTTTATTATTATCATTTTTTTAGGTTGGAGTGTTTTGTTTCAGATTGCCACCACTGCGGAAAATTAAATATGAAAACAGTACTTGTTTAAACGGTGTGAAGATTTGGCCGCCCTTGTGGCGAAACGTATTCAGTAATGTACAGAATACCGGTATAAATGTTTTTTTTTTTTGAATAGTATTTAAATCGTTTGAAGTCATTTCCAGCTAACATACATTTTGCGCATCCCTGGCGCAGCTACCAGCAGCGTCTGCTCAACGAACTGCAGCAGCATCTTCTCGACGGACACCTGCATGTAATTGCTCCGCCGGGCTCGGGTAAAACGGTGCTGGGGCTCGAAGTGGCCCTGCGCTTGAATAAACCCCTGCTGATACTGGCTCCTACATTGGCTATTCGCGAACAATGGGTGCTTCGTTTCTGTGAACTTTTTCTGCGTACACATAGCACACCTGAATGGATATCGAAGGATATACGCAAACCAGCCTTTATGACGGTCGTCACTTACCAGGGATTACATATGGCATGTAACGATTTACGAAACAATGAAGAAGGTGTAAGTGAAGAGGAGAATCCCGATGAGGAGGAAACGGAAGCATCGTTGAAGAAAAAGGATCCTTATCTCCGGCAGATTGTAAAAGGACTTAAAGCGCAGGGAGTATCGGTAATTATTGCAGATGAGGCACATCACCTGAAAAATGGCTGGTGGCGTACCCTTACACGTATTAAAGAACAGCTGAATCCTGTAATGGTGGGTCTTACAGCAACTCCTCCCTATGACGTAAGTGCAGCCGAATGGGATCGGTATATGGAACTGAACGGACCGGTAGATGCGGAAATATCTGTGCCGGAACTCGTTTTGGAAGGAGATCTGTGTCCGCACCAGGATTATGTATATTTTAGTTTGCCTGCAACGGACGAAATGCAGCATATTCATTTGCATCGCCGGCGCATTCTGGAGCTGTTTGAGGAACTGAAGCTGGATTCCGTATTACTACAGGCTCTGCAGCAGCACCCGGCATGGCTCCGGCCAGACGCTCACTTCGAATGGATATATGCCAATATGCAGCAATTTTCGGCAATGCTCATTTTTCTGCATGCGGCAGCGGTACCTGTGCCGGAAAAAATTCCTGAGCTGCTTGGGAATAAAGGCTTACGGATACCCCTCCTGGATATGGAATGGATGGAGGTACTGCTGAACTATTACCTGTATCGCGAAAAGGAACACTTTGCAGGCTTTCAGGAGCATCGCAGACTGCTCGAAAATCGCCTTAAAAGAGTGGGAGCGCTCGACAAAAAACAGGTTCGCCTGCAGCATACCCGTAATTTACGTAATATACTTGCCTCGGGTATACGCAAACTGGACGCTATAGAGCATATTGCCAGGTTTGAGTCGGAACAGCTGGGCCATAGTCTTAGAATGCTTGTGCTCACAGACTATGTGCGCCGGGAGTTTTATGTAAATAGCCCGGGTGCTGAGCCCTTGCTTAATAAAATGGGGGTATTCCCGGTTTTTGAACAATTGCGGAGAACTGGTATCTGTCGTTCGCGCCTGGGCCTGCTCAGTGGCTCGCTGCTGATTATTCCGGCTCAGGCCTCTGCGGTGTTTGAACAGCGGGCTGCACTCTGTGGGATTAAGGAAGTACGTTTTTTGCCACTATATAACGATACGGATTACGCGGAAGTTGTGTTGACGGAACGTGTAAAGAATGAAATGGTGCATATTGTTACTTTTTTGTTTCAGGAGGGATATATAGAAATACTATCGGGAACTAAAGCGTTGCTGGGAGAAGGCTGGGATGCTCCGGCTATAAATACTCTGGTACTGGCAAGTACGGTGGGCTCTTTTGTACTTTCGAACCAAATGCGTGGAAGAGCTATTCGTATTCAAAAAGAAAATAGTAACAAAACAGGTAATATCTGGCACCTGGTTTGTATCGATCCTGGCAGTCCCGGAGGAGGGGACGACCTGGAAATGCTCCGTCGCCGCTTTCGCAGTTTTGTGGGAGTATCGTATCAGGCCGATTCCTGTATCGAAAATGGAACAGAACGCATACAACTGCCCGTATATATCGGATCGGAGAAGAGAGTACAGGAACACAACAGAATCACTTTCGAGCGTGCTGCAGCCCGAAGCGAACTCATGCAGCAATGGCATAAAGCTCTGGAGAAAGGGCAGCGCCTGGTGGAGGAAATACGGGTGCCCTTTTCTAACAACAGAACAGAGAATTACAACACAGCCCGCGATTTATATCTCCGTAAAACCATAGCAGGAGTGTTGGCTACACTTGGTACCGGTCTTGCTGCCTTTGCAGCAGATATGTTTTTTGGATTTTTACGCGGGTTAGGAAATATACGTTCGTTCGATGATGTATTGTTTTATATATCTATTGTATTCATTATCGCTTTGGTTATATTTGGACGACATACGTATTTTGCATTCAGAACCTACCTGAAATACCGGGATATTGCAAAGGATCTGCAACATATTGCAGAAGCCCTGCTGGCTGCTCTCAGAACTCATAATCTGATTGCCCCGGGTACAGATACGGAACCTTTGGCTGTGCATACATCGGTAGACGAATATGGAGCTGTACACTGTTACCTGAAAGGTGGCACAACGTTCGACCGTTCTTTCTTTACGGCAGCCCTGCAGGAAATTGTAAACCCGGTAGAAAATCCGCGCTATATTATTGTTCGAAAGAGCAGGATGCTTTTTCTGGAACAGCGCGATTACCATGCCGTACCGGTCTGTCTGGCCCGTAACGAAAAGATGGCATCGTATTTTATGCAGCAATGGGAGCAACGTGTAGGTAAGTGCGAACTGGTATATACACGTACCCCGGCCGGCCGGAAAATGTTGCTGCAGGCCCGTTTTAAATCACTGGCTGCACAATTTGAAGAGCCCTTATCTCATGTGCATAAATGGAAATAAATGTATTGTAAATGAATATAAAAGAGAGTCGTTTTTGGAAAGCTCCGGCTATTTTCTGCACACTTATTTGCTGGGTTATTGCCTGTAAACCGGAATCAGCTGCTGTAGTGGATAAGCCTGTTGCTGTTGGTGAACAGAACGATTCTTCAGGAAATGTATATGTGTTGCCGAAACAGTTTGTGGATATAGAATTATCGGATCAGAATACACAGCAATGGCCATACAGCGATGTCGCTCCTGCGTTTTGCGGAGTTGGCTGCGATCTGAAGGTATTGGAATCTGGAGATAACGGTTTTTGTGAAGCCGGGGGCTGGAATGTGATGTTTGATGATAATATGGCGGAGGAATTGCGGAGCATTCCCCCCTCAATTTCGATACTGCTGCATTTCTCGGATATGAATTACCCGTTTGCTTTAAATGAAAAAGACAGCAGCGAAATTCGCCTGTACATAAAACCGGTGTATGTGAACAACCGTATGGAAAACGGCTGGGTAAATCCGCAACCGGGAAAGGAACAGCAGGTATGGAGGACTGCCTGTCCTACGGCATATATTTTCGGACATTCATTTTTTCTGCTGCGCGACCTGAACCTTAAAAAACGTTTCCCGGAAATGTATGTATATCCCGAATTGAAGGATAACGGATGCAGCCGGTTACTGGCATACTTCATATTCAGACTCGGTTTTTATGATGTGGCAAACAGGGAATATCAGGAAAGTATCTTTGAATTCAGACCCTGATGAATCATATAGAAGAGATACGGACCCGGCTCCGGGAGGCTTACCTTAGTCATACCTGGTTTGTAACGGGAGAGGAAGAAGTTTTTTCAGCTTCTGAGCGTTTTTGTATACATTGGAAGTCACTTTATACGGAAACTCTTGACTGGACAATGACGCATGTGTCTGTTTATAAAAGAGGTGTTTCAGAGCCCATGTTTGACTTTCTTACGAATGAGGAACGTTTTTTTTATGACTGGTTGCAGGCATCGGGCTCTGAATATCTGATCTGCTCGGAAGATCTGTGCGGCGGACAAACGGTTATTGATCTGGATGCAGCAAAAATGGCGTCTTATTCGCCGGGTACGGACGGTTTTATATGGACGACTTTCAGTCTTTCGCCGGATGCTTCTGTGTTGGCTGTGCTGGGCTGCTATTGGGCATGCCCTACCGTACTGAAATTGTATGATTTTACGGAGCCATTACAGCTCCCTCTGCCGGAACTCGCAGAAATTTCTCTTCTCAATAATCGCGAATGTATTACGGGCTGGACGGAAAACGGCCATATACTCTTGGCGAAACGTCTGTATAAAGGAGACCCGGAACAAAATAATCCGCCCGGAATTGAGGAACGCCGGCTGGATATGAGTTCTTTGATAAAGAATACAGCGGTGGTATACCCTGATGACCTGGTTTTTAGAAAAAAGTGCAATATATTAATGCAGAAACTGGAATATGCTGGTACGGAATTCCTGGCGGAGGAAATGAATAAATTACTTTCGGATCTGCTTTACGTTTTTGATAACACAAATGCTCTTTCCAGATCGGATAAAGTGGTATTTACTGAACTGAAAAACGAACTTCTGAGAGCTGTATCTATTCATAAAAAATTTCGTGCTGAATTACGTAATGTGTATTTTTCGCTCTCAAATTCCCGGCGTAATCAATTATTTGAAGAATACATATGAAGTGCCTGTAACACTTAGTGCATACCTGCTTTCTGCAATCATTAATACTGTCGTGTAACCCGATTACAGGTAAGTTGTAAGGTTAACTACCACCGTATTTGCAGAAAATGTATAATCAGGGCCGAAGCTTTTCTCCGAAAAAGATGGTACCTGAACATATTCCCTGCGAATTGTTCTATATGGCTCCACATTGTAATACAAGCATAGGTGCAACCCTTAAGGGGAATATGCATAAGCGTATGTATAACAAAACAACGGGTAAGAACTGGGCTGCTATGGAATAGATAGGGAGTATTTTCTGTATTTCGGAGTATGTATTTTTCTATATTTACAGAGAATAATATTCCAAATTATGAAAAGAATATTTTTTTTATTCTCATTGTTCTTTTTCACTGTATTTCTTTTCGCACAAAAGAATATAAAAGGTCGCTATGTGTATAAAATGACAGGTGAATTCATCAGGCCTTATTACGATACACTGCTGCTGAAAAAAGATGGTACTTTCTACCGGGGATGTTATTCGGGTCTGGGCACCAGGAGGCATCTGGCCGATCGGGGGTCTTATACATTTGCAAATGATAGTACGCTGTTGCTGACCTCAGATCCTAATCCGGAACGTATTGATTTTATATTCGGCAGCAGGGACCATACAGAACAGAAACTGGCAGATAGTGACTCCATAACCTTCGAAATTGTTACTCCTGACACTTTTGCCATACCCTATCTGGAAATTATTGTAAGAGGGCAGGAGGGCAATGAAAAGAAATACCGCATGAATGCAAAAGGACACTTGTGTATCGCAGAAAAAGACATAAAGGACTTTTCTGTATCATTGGATGCCGATCCGGCCAGGAAAGTGTCTTTTATCTATGAACCTCAATATGCGGTAAGCCGCCATGTTCTCGTTTATCATTTCGAGCGGAATATTGGGTTGGTTCATAAACAACAGGTTATTATCCGTAGGAATTCCCTGGTCTTTCATAACGATGGTATGGAATTTAAGCCTGAGTTTGTAAAAAAGTAAAATAGTAAGGTTTAAGTTATCCGTTTGTTATTAAGTAGTTTCGTACATTTACCTGAACTCATTTTTGTAAAATAGTATGAAGCATATTGTTCTGGTTAGCGTCTTTTTACTCTCACTAAATGCAGCACATGCACAGTTTGTGGCTAAAGTAATGATGGAGCAGGAAGTTCCTGGGCTCTGCAGCCAGAAAGACGTGTATACGCTGCTGCCAGGTTTTAAGGGACAGGTAGAGCCGGAACATCCTTTAACGAAAGAGGGTATTGTGCAAAAGCTGAATTCAGCGCTGAAATTCCTTAAGGAGCATCCAAAACACAGAGATACCGGTATAATAGGGCTTTATATTAATTGTGAAGGACGTATGGTAAAGAGCGAAATGGACCGGAAAACGTCCAGTTCCGACCTGGATGCACAGCTGCTTACTTTTTTCAATACTCTGTCTGCCTGGAAGCCAGGTACGCTTAACGGCCAGGCCGTCGATACCTACAAAATGTTTACAGTGCATATTCGTAAAGGGCGTCTTACGCTTTCGCCATAATATCTCCTGACGAGGAAACGGATATTGCTGCTTTTCGTATAACTAACTATGAGATATAGTGTATTCTTATTGCTGATATGGGTTGTCTCGGGACTTAAGGGGCAGGTAAATCCGGTGTTACGCAAAAATATTGCTCATTATATGGCAGACTTTGTTCAGTATGATGCCGTTGTAACTGAAGATACGGTGGAAACCCGCTTACGGCCTTCTAAGGTACGAACGTTGCTTTTACGCGGCACGTCTTTTTCTGACTCTTATTTGGGAACGAATGTTTGGCATATTCGCTTTACATCCTGGGATCAGGCTGCTGTAGACTCGGCAGGGTTACCATTTTTAAAGAATTTTACACGCTTAAGGCGCCTCTCAGCAAGTGATCTTGGTATCCGTAGTCTGCCAGATGATATATTCAGACTCATTGCTGTCCCATTAAAATCTAAAATTGTTCTTTGAAAAATTTGAAATATAGTTAGTTACAGAGTTTTTTCAATTAAACGGATTTCAACTCTAACTTTTGCAACTCTACATAGATTTGCAATGCATAAAGATAAATTCGTTTTCTCTCAGCTTGTTTCGTTTTTGGACAGAAATAGGTTCAATTATATTGTTCGCACCCATCAGGGGGACAAATATGTGAAGCACTTCACCTGCTGGAACCAATTGCTTGCTTTGATGTTTGGACAGCTTTCCAGTCGTGAAAGTCTGCGGGATCTGGTCATTGCCCTTGACGCCCATCGATCCAAATGTTACCATTTAGGAATGGGTAAGAATGTGTCCAAGTCATCGTTGGCAAGGGCCAATCAGGATAGAGATTACCATATCTTTGAGGAGTATGCCTACTATTTGGTGAACCAGGCCAGAGAGACTAGAATTACCAACATCTTCGATCTAGGTGGCCACATCTACGCTTTCGACTCGACAACGATTGATCTGTGCCTTTCCGTATTCTGGTGGGCAAAGTTCCGAAGGAGAAAAGGTGGCATCAAGGTGCACACATTGTATGATGTGGAAACACAGATACCTGTATTCTTTCATATTACCGAAGCTTCAGTACACGACTCAAAGGCCATGAAAGAAATTTCTTATGAACCAGGGTCTTACTATATATTTGACCGAGCCTACAACAACTTTAAGATGTTGTATAAAATCCATCAGATAGGTGCTTACTTTGTGATTAGGGCAAAGAATAACCTGCAGTACAACTCCATTAAGTGGAAACGCAGGTTGCCCAAGAACGTGTTTTCAGATCTGACGATTGGGTTGACCGGATTTTACCCAAAACAGTATTATCCTGGGGCACTGCGGCTGGTCAGGTACTGGGATGAACAACAAGAACGGGAGTTCGTCTTTTTGACCAATGCTACTCACATCTCAGCCCTACAGGTGGCGGAACTTTATAAGAAACGCTGGCAGGTAGAGCTGTTTTTCAAGTGGCTGAAACAGCACCTTAAAATCAAAAAGTTCTGGGGCAATACCGAGAATGCCGTCCGAATCCAGATCTATGCTGCCATCTGTACCTATTGTTTGGTGGCCATCGTTCAGCACGATATGAAACTGGACAGAAGTACTTATGAAGTGCTGCAGATATTGAGCATTTCGCTGACCGATAAAACGAACCTCAGGGAACTCTTTAGCAAAACTAAATTTCAAAATGACAAAGAACGAAATAGCCTTAATGGGCCAAATTTATTTAATTTTTAAAACGTCATAATTTTAATGGGACACTAGTGATT
>Ga0067045_1027866_pt1 | contig 54323 bp, 42 predicted proteins | sample TerdegcTABiofilm_FD_59184 | JGI IMG/M metagenome (GOLD analysis project Ga0067045, IMG submission 59184) | Combined Assembly of (Gp0054472, Gp0054536) Wastewater bioreactor microbial communities from Singapore -Terephthalate degrading...
GTTTCAATGAGGCCGAGTCCGTTTACGGCCGGATTATGGAAGGAAAGGGCGGCCCGTATATCGGCGTCGTGCTGGCATACCCGGATCAGGCCGAGCTCAAGGCCAGCCCGCAGGACCGCGTCGTGCATCTTATCGAAGCGAGACAGAGAAAACGATCCGACGGAGTTCCACTCGGTGTCATCGGTGCCGGATTGTTCGGCAAGGCCCTGCTGCTCCCGGCCCTGAAGAAGACGCCGGCCTTCCGCCTGCACACGCTGGCGACCGCTTCCGGAGCCAGTGCGCAGTACACGGCCGGGAAATACGGATTCGAGCGCTGCTCGACGGACCATCTCTCAGCCCTGGACGGGGACATCGAGGCCGTGATCATCGCCGCTCCCCATTCTCTGCATGAAAAGATGGTCTTGGATGCGCTCCAGGCGGAAAAGCACGTCTTCGTGGAAAAACCGCTCTGCATAGATGCGGAAGAGCTGCAGCGGATCATGTCCGCGCTGCTGGCTAAGCCGCACCTTTTCTTGATGGTGGGCTACAACCGCCGGTTTTCTCCTCACACGGAAAAAATAACACAGCATCTGGAAAACCGCCGCGATCCTCTCGTCATGCAATACCGGGTCAATGCCGGTTTCGTTCCGGCCTCCCACTGGGTCCACTCCTCAGAGGAAGGCGGGGGGCGGATCATCGGCGAGGTTTGTCATTTTGTCGATTTCATGCAGGTCCTGACCGGCTGTAATCCGACCCGCGTTTACGCGGAAAGGATCGCGGGAAACAACCAATCGACGGTGAGCGATGATAACATCGTGGTCACGCTTAAATTCGAGGATGGCTCCATAGGTTCAATCGTGTACTCCGCTGCCGGCAACCGCGCCTGCTCGCGTGAGCAGATTGAAATTTTTTGTGAGAACAAGACTGTCATATCCACCGATTTCAGGGAAACCCTTCTTTATCAAAAAAGTGGAAAAAAGGCGTTCCGGAGTCGCAGTCAGGAAATGGGCTACCGGGAGGAATTGCAGCACTTCGCCGATGTGATTCAGGGAAAATCGAAACCCCGAATCACTCCCAGAGAAATATTTTTTTCAACTCAGACCGTCTTTTCCATTCATGATTCCCTGCAGACGGCCCTGCCCGCTGCCGTTAAGCTTCCCGTTTAGAAATGAATACGCTGATCGTTTCCGATTCCTATCCCCCTGAGATCCGTTCCGCATCCCATCTAATGCAGGAGCTTGCCGAAGAGCTCCGGAACAGGGGGCATCGCGTCACTATTGCGACCTGTTTTCCGAGATATAACTTGGCGGAAGGTGCTCAGAAGGAGAACTTTCCGCTCCTTTCCATGGAAGACGGTATCCGGGTGCTGCGGATCAAGACCCTTTCCCATCATAAAGTAAATTTTATGCTTCGGGGCATCAGCCAGTTGACTCTCCCGGGGCTTTTCAATATGCAGCTGCGGGCCCGTTTCAAGGGAGACCGTTTCGATGCGGTGATCGTCTACAGCCCGCCTCTTCCCCTGTGGAGAGTCGGCCTCTGGGCAAAGGTCTCCTTGGGAGCTCGCTTCATACTGAATGTGCAAGACATTTTTCCGCAGAATGCGATCGATCTCGGCGCACTTCGGAATCCCCTGCTGATTCATTACTTCAGGAATATGGAGAAGCGGGCCTATCAGGCGGCGGACGCTATCACGGTGCATTCCGCAAGTAACCGAGATTTCCTGCTTCGAAATAAGGTGGTGGATCCCGCCAAGCTGATAATCCTGCATAACTGGGTGGAGATTGAGCCCGGCAGGCTGAAACAGACTGCAAGAGCGGCCCGGTACCGGAGAATGTGGGGGCTGGAAGGAAAATTCATTTTCTTCTTTGGCGGCGTGATCGGCCCTTCCCAGGGGTTGGACCTGGTGATCCGCGCTGCAAACGAATTGAAGGAAGAAAAAGAAATCGTCTTTCTGCTGGTCGGTGACGGAACGGAAAAGCCCGGACTGGAGAAGATGACAAGAGAATACGGATTGACCAACGTTTTTTTCAAACCGTTCGTTTCCAAGTCGGAATACAATGATCTTCTGAAAGAGGTGGACGTAGGTCTGGTTTGCCTCACCTCCAGAAATCGAACCCCGGTCGTTCCCGGCAAGATTTTGGGGTACATGGCTTCCGGGATTCCCATTCTGGCTCTGCTAAACCGAGAAAGCGACGGTCATGCCGTAATCCAGGACGCAAAATGCGGTTACTCGGATACTTCAGATGATCCCGCCAAGGCAGTCAAATTATTGATGAAAATGTACCAGGAAAAGCAGATTTTGAAAGATATGGGTGCCAATGGTTACGCTTACGCCTCTTGTCATTATGCAAAGAGGGTTTGTGTCGACAGACTGGAATCCCTGTTCACGAAATGAAGAAAAAAGAAATCCTGGCAATTATCGGGACAAGACCGGAAGCAATCAAACTCGCCCCAATTATACTGCGGATAAAACGTGATCCTTTGTTTCGAATTCGCGTGTGCTCAACAGCCCAGCACCGAGAAATGCTCGATCAAGTTTTGAGACTCTTCGGGATTAAACCGGATATAGACCTGAATCTCATGCAGCCCGGGCAAACCCTGGGTGAGATTACATCCAGAGTGGTGCTCGAGATTGACAAGGTCCTGAAAAGGGAATCGCCTGACATTATTCTTATCCAAGGTGATACGACAACAGTAATGAGCGCGGCTCTTGCGGCTTTCTACAGGCGGATACGTATAGGACATGTCGAGGCGGGTCTTCGGTCGGGGAATCTGCATTCACCCTTTCCAGAAGAAATGAACCGCAAGGTGACGGGGCTTCTTAGCGCTTTTCATTTTGCCCCGACACAAAGGGCTGTACAGGCTTTGATCCAAGAAGAGATTCCGGAAAACAGAATCTTTCTGACAGGCAATCCGGTTATCGATGCACTACAGATGATCACCTCCGAGCCTGTTCCCGAAGCTGCTGAAAGGTTGCTTTATAAGGCCGGCGCAATAGGCCGGGAACCAGCCTCTAAATTGCTCCTTGTTACGGCTCATCGCCGCGAGAACTTTGGGGAGCGGTTAGAAAGCATATGCCGCGGTCTTAGATCCATAGTCACACGGAACCCCGATGTTACGATTATATACCCGGTTCACATGAATCCCAATGTCCACGAGCCAGTTCATCGCATTTTGGAAGGTGTCAATCGTATATTGTTGACTGAGCCGCTTGAATACAATGTTCTAGCTCATATAATGAAAGCTTCTTTTCTCGTTTTGACCGACTCCGGAGGGATTCAAGAGGAAGCACCATCGCTCGGAAAGCCTGTCCTTGTAATGCGAACTGAAACAGAACGGCCAGAAGGCGTCGAGGCGGGTAACGCTAGGCTGGTAGGACCGGATGAACACCGGATAGTAGAAGCAACGGAACAGCTCCTCAGGAATGAAGAGCTTTACAGAAACATGGCTCAGAGTGTCAATCCATACGGCGACGGGCATGCGAGCGAAAGAATCATTCAAGTTCTGTCTCAGAAATTGTAGGGGGAAGCGGGATGAAACATTACGAGAAGAGGATTGAATTAGTGACGGAATATTTGCTCCGATTGGAATTAGAGAAGCCCCTTCTGGATCATTATAAAGGAAAAACGATCCTGGTTACCGGAGGAGCAGGAGCAATCGGAAGCAACCTCATCATTGCTCTTTCGCAGTTGGTCGGAGATTCCGGAAAAATCGTCGTTTTAGATAATCTTTCCGCAATCAAAACCAAGGACCCTTGGAACGTGGCTCCTCTCCCCAATATACTTTTCGTTTATGGAGATGTCCGGAACGACATCGACCTTAAAAGGGTCTTCCATGAGGATCCTGAAATGGTTTTTCATCTCGCAGCGTTTTTCGCCAATCAAAATTCGATCGATTATCCGGAGATCTCTGCTGAGGTAGACATTCTGGGGCAGATCCGCTTGTTGGAATACGTCCGCTTGTTACGCGCGGAACGATTTGTTTATGCCTCGAGCGGCTGCGCCATTTACGGTTCATACCCCAAGCTCCCGATTGAAGAAGGCTTTATTTCAATGCATCTCACGACGCCTTACCAGATCAACAAAATGACCGGCGAAATGTACTGCAACTTTTACTACCACCATTACGACTTACCCATCGTAAACTGTCGCTTCTTCAACTCGTACGGCCCCGGTGAAATACCAGGGCAATACAGGAATGTAATTCCTAATTTCATATTCTGGGCCATGCAGGGACGTTCCCTTCCAATTACCGGAACCGGAGAGGAAACCAGAGATTTCACCTATGTCCTTGACCTCGTTCAGGGACTGATCAAGGCCGGTTATTACCGGTCTGCTGTCGGAGAGAACTTCAACCTGGCTTCAGGCAAGGAAATCGGCATTAAGGAAATGGCCCAGATGGTCAATCACGAAACAAAAAACGAGGCACCGCTCCATCATCTGGAGAGACGCAAGTGGGATACCAAGCCCCGCTTACTCGCCTCGATAGAAAAGGCAAAAACGCTGATCCAGTATGAGCCCCTCGTCGAATTCGAGGAGGGATTGCGAACCAATATCGAGTGGTTCCGGGATCACTGGGACCGAATTCAAGCGGTCGCCGACTTTCCGCCGGGCATGTCCTCTGCGGTGAAGGGCTTCAGAAGCTGCTGAGGTAAGCGAAAATGCCGAGTCGAAGCAGACCATCGCGAGCGAACCGGATCCGGGAGGCCTGAACCTATGTCTGCGATCCTGATTGTCTTCATACTCTCCCTTCTATGCTCGCTCCTGGTAACGCCGCAGATCGGAAAATTAGGCATCCGGCTCGGGGCTATAGACCATCCTCACGAGAGAAAGGTCCACACGACCCCCATCCCACGGATCGGGGGCGTTGCCATTTTCCTGGCTTTCTTCGCCTCACTTTTCATTGTCGCATTCCTTCAGGAAGGATCGGCCAGATTTTTCCTGAGTCGCAAAATCCTGTTTTTTGGGGCCGGCGCGCTTGTCTGTTTCGGTATCGGCGTTCTGGATGATTTCAAACACCTCAGCTACAAAATCAAGTTCCCCTGTCAGATCGCGGCCGCTTCCCTGGCTTTTTTTGGAGGACTCAATATCAACCTTCTGGTCATCCCGAGCGAGACCTTCCACTTTGTCCCGAGTTTTATCATCACGCTGTTATGGTTCGTCCTTTTTATCAATGCGGTGAACCTGATAGATGGACTGGACGGCCTGGCCGGCGGCATTTGTTTTTTTGCATCGCTCATCATGGTCGTTCTGTCGATTCTTCGGAGCGAACACCTTATCGCTATCATGTACGCCGCCCTCAGCGGATCCATCCTTGGCTTTATGCGGTATAATTTCAATCCCGCTTCGGTTTTCATGGGAGACAGCGGCAGCTACCTTCTGGGTTATCTGATCGCCGGGCTGTCCATACTGGGATCCCAGAAAAGTCAGGTCAGCGCCATGATGCTTATTCCCCTGCTTGGCATGGGAATACCTGTATTTGATACGCTTCTCTCTCCGATCCGGCGCTTCATCCTCGGCAAGAACATTTTTAAGCCCGATAAGGGTCACATTCATCACCGGCTTGTCAAGATGGGCTTATCCACAAAAAGAACCGTCTTGATCATCTATGGGCTTACTCTAGCACTCTGTTTGTTTGCAACTGTACTCGTAAATCTTCGAGATGAACAGGCGGGACTTTTTCTGGTTTTATTGGGAGCAGCAGCCGTCATTTTCACTCGCAAACTTGGTTATTTTGAATATATCGCTTACGATAAAATTTATGGTTGGTTCAAAGATATCTCAGATGTAGCCGGTTTCACGCGAGACCGAAGAAGCTTTCTTAATATCCAACTGGAGATAGGCGGATCAAAAAACATCGAAGAATTGTGGACTCATTTGTGCGAAGCTTTCGAAATGCTGAATTTCGACCTGGCAGTATTTGAACTTAAGCCACCCGGCTGGAATCAGCCAATTCTAACCAAGAAATGGGCGCCGCACACTTCCACATTTTACCCCCCTGCCCAGAAAGACAATATCCTGAAAATGGAATTACCCCTGACGGATAAAGAAATCAGAGCCATAGGAAAAATTACTCTTGAGAAGGACCTCCGGAGGAATCCCATAAGCCACTTCACACTGAGGAGGGTCGAACACCTGAGAAGAACTCTTGTAAATACACTTGGCACGCTTGTCTTGAATTATAGAAACAGTCCCGAGATTTCAGACTCTATGCAGAACCGTTCCCGGTAAAAGACAAGGGGCAACGTTTCAGGTGCCAGCTCAGCAGCTTCGAATATATAGTCCATTTCTTTTTTAAGAACCTCTGACATCCGACCGTTATAATAACCGCAAAAGAAGTCATAAACCAGTTCACGATCAATCTCGCTATAATCAGGAAAGATAGCAGCTTAAATCGCCGTCTATCATTCCATTTCCTCAGGAACTGATAGCGGGCACGATAGAATGCGATTCGTGAATTTACATCATGTCCAATACTTTGCCCCTGCATGTGGTAAATATATGCATTCGGAACAAAATAAACCTTCCAGCCAGCCTTCCTGATCTGCAGCGCCCAGTCCGTTTCTTCAAAAAAGAAAAAATACCTCTCGTCAAACTTTCCAACCGCGTCAATTACTTTCTTTCTGACAATCAGGCAGGCTCCTACTCCGGAGTCGATCTCAATCGGTACTCCATAATTATACCGTTTGCTCGGATACTTTCCTGGAAAGAGATATTCCAGAAGGGACATATTCATCAAAATCGTCCATACTGACGGGAAGCTTGCTATAGAATTCTGCTTGGTCCCATCAGAATTAAGCAATTGACCGCAGGCCATTCCGCACTCAGAATGTTCCTCCATGAAATCATAGAGGCGGCGTATGGCTCCCTCCGTCAGGGCGGCATCCGTATTAAGCAATAGTGCATAACGCCCGAGCATAATATCAAAGGCCTGATTGTTGGCTTTTGCAAAGCCGGCATTAATTACGTTCTGGATCAGCTTGACTTGCGGAAATTCAGTCTTCAGCATGACTGAGCTCCCGTCAGAAGATGCGTTGTCCACAACAATGATTTCGTAAGCTATGTCCTGAACTGTTTCAATGATTGAATGAAGACATGTTCTGAGGAGATTCCGTGTATTGAAATTGATGATGATAAAAGAGACGTCCATCGATTACGGAGTCGTTTTCTTCATTTCTGAAAGCTTTGCATATTGCAGAATTTATTAATCGAGTCGGTGACAGCCAGTACGAATCCCTGTCTTCCGCTCAGAAATCCGAGCCTCAAAATTTAGTTGTGAAAACGCGGGTACGAAGTCCATTATGGGGGCTTCCCCTGCGAAGAAAAACTTTAATCAATAGGAATTTCATATCATAACGTGGGGGCGATTAAAACAGTGAAATATTGAATCCGTTGTGATATGAGCGGCCTTGAATTTGAGACGAAGAAGAGCCTTTAATGGAGATCCCGTCAACTTTTAAAGTAGGCCCCTACCACCCTTTTCTGAAAAAGAGCGGTATTGTATTTACCGCATTGTTTATTTTCTTTCAGCCCATTCCGCACGCAACCGCACTCGAAGAAATCTCGTTCTATCTTGCCGCAGCCATGTTTATTGCTCTAATTGTTGTTAAAAAAAACGATTTTTCATTCAGCAATCCTCTGATATTGCCTATCTCTGTGCTTGTGGTCTGGGCGGCAGTAGGAATTCCTTTTTCAATTAGTAAGATCAACAGCCTGCATGATTTTTATGCACACTTGATCAAGTACGTATTTTTTTACGGCATGGTTGTCGGGCTGTTTGACACGAAGAAGCTTTTTGAGACCCTGATATTGATCATCATAGTGGGAAGCACGATCTTTTCACTAGGAGGGATGATTTATTACTACGGCATCATGGCAAATTCATTCACAACTAGATTTGTTGATCCCGGTTATGTACCTTATCGGGAATTCCTTTATGTATTTGCCTCCCTTTTATCCACTCACAAACTATTAAACAGGAATCCCCCATATGGGACCGCGCTCCTGGTCATCTGCTTCGTCGTAAATACGGCAGCTACTTTTTTAACTCAGAATAGGGGTGCTTTTCTCGCTCTCCTGATTGCAATGACGATCATTCTCTGCTGCAGGAAGAAGCTTCTTATAGCTTTTTTCGCTGGGGTAGCGTTCGTCCTTTTTCTTTTTCCAACCTACACGCTGAGGCTGAAGGCTCTGCAGAACCAGACTGGTATTAGGGTCGGTACTATGCTCCTCTATGCCGAGGTGATAAAGGCTCACCCCCTGCTTGGTATCGGATTCGGCATGCAGACCTATACGGACCCGGCCCTAAGACTTGAGGACTACAATAATAGAGTTCAGGAAAAATATAGACACAATCCTCCCGTTGAAACACCGCATAATATGCTGTTTGATATCACGGTGAGGCTGGGAGTAGTCGGTCTGACTGGCTTTTTGTGGATAGTAATCCGTTTGGTCAAAATTATAAGGCGCTTGTACAAGAGTCGGGCAGTTTATTTCAGAAAATGGGGGAGAGGTGCCTTGGCTATTCTTGTAGCATTTTTGGTACAGGCCATGTTTCATGATGCGACGTACGGAACCCAGGCTCTCGTTCAATATCTTGCCTTTGCCTTAATTACCATATTGTGGAAGCTCGAGAAAGCCGAACATGTTTATGGACCCACATAAAATTGCCGTTGTAATATCCAGGTACGGATTAAAAGGAAGGCCCTGTCATCGTTGGATGAAGAACTTTCCCGATTTCCTGCCTGCCGGCAGGCAGGTTTACCAACGAAGCGAGTGCCAACTGCATCATGTATGGCGTATCTCGGATACGCTCAACCAGAACTGGAAAGGCAAAACACTGAAGGTAATTTCCACAAATTAATTGACATGCCCGCATAAAACAGATCGGGTTTAGGAATTTTTTGGAATTCAAAGCAGGAGAAAGCTAATGTCGGTTCTTGTAACAGGCGCGGCCGGCTTCATAGGGTATTATGTCTCTAAAGCACTGCTCGAAGCAGGTCACCATGTAATCGGCGTTGACAACCTAAACGATTATTATGATGTAGAACTGAAACGGTCTCGAGTGGCCCTTCTTGAGCAATATAGCTCTTTTACTTTTCGGCGGGCCGATATTGCCAATCGACTTGCTGTGAATTCCATTTTTGAAGAGAATCATTTTACCAGGGTTGTCCACCTTGCGGCACAGGCAGGAGTCCGTTATTCCCTGCTGGATCCGCATTCATACATTAACAGCAATATAATAGGCTTCCTGCATATTCTTGAAGGCTGCCGACATAGCAAGGTCCAGCATCTCATTTTTGCGTCTTCGAGCTCTGTTTACGGTTCAAATACTGAAATGCCCTCTTCCGTTTTGCAAAACGTCGATCACCCGGTCAGTCTTTATGCCGCAACAAAAAAATCCAATGAGTTGATTGCCCATTCCTACGCGAGCCTTTTTGGTCTACCCTGTACGGGCCTGCGCTTCTTCACAGTTTACGGACCATGGGGAAGACCCGACATGGCCTACTTTCTTTTCACCAAGTCCATACTTGAAGGGAAATCGATCCGGGTGTTCAACTTTGGCAACATGAAGAGAGACTTCACTTATGTGGATGATATTGTGAATGGAGTAATGGGGGTTTTGGACAGAATACCGAAGCAAAATCCGAAGTGGGACCGAAGTAAACCGGACCCTTCTTCCAGTTTTGCTCCATATAAGATTTATAATCTGGGAAATAATAAACCAGTAGATCTCCTGTACTTTATCAATATCATCGAAAAATGTTTGGGAAGAACTGCCGAAAAAATCCTCTTGCCGCTTCAGGCCGGAGATGTCCCGGAAACGTGGGCGGATATAGAAGATCTGACCAGGGATATCGGTTATAAACCCTCTGTTTGTGTGGAGGAGGGAATCCCACGGTTCATAGAATGGTATAGAGAGTATTACAGGATTGAATCGTAGTCAGCTGTCACCGCCGGGAGCCGTTGTCCACTACTATTATTTCATAGGACAAGGCGTGCAGGGTCTCGTAAATGGAATTCAGACAGTCACGCAAGAGGTTTTTCGTATTATAATTGACAATGGCAATGGATAAATCCATTCTACTTTTTCATACCCTTGTCGTCGCTTTTCATTGCGCCTAACTCGCTCAATTTCGCGTACTTGAAAAATTTGTTTACGGAATCCAGCACGGCCAGAGCAAGTCCCTGCCTTCCGTCCATAAATCCCCTCCTCAGGAAATAATTCTGGATAAACGCGAGAAAAGCCCGCATGACGGCCGAGGGGATCGATGACCTCTTGCCTGCTTCGGAAGACTCAATCGCCCCCAGAGTGGAATATTTATCTATCTTATTCAGAATCGGGCTGAGGCGGCTTTCCGTGTAATGCTCGATCGGGACGTGGAGCGATTCGACGCGCCCGTCCACAATAACGGATTCATGAACCCTGGACAAAGACATCCTGCCGTTTCTTTTCCGGAAGAGTCTCACGACCCGGTCCGGCCACCACCCCATATGCCTGATCCAGCGGCCCTGGAAAAAATTCTTCCGGGGGAAACTGTATCCTGATATGGACATATCGTTCTCCCGAACAATGTTGCGTATGACCGAGGCGGTCTCATCAGGTATGCGCTCGTCGGCATCCAGGACAAGGACCCAAACGTTTCTGCACTTGTCTATGGCAAGCTGTTTCTGCGGCCCGAAGCCCCTCCACGGTTCAACAAAGACTTCGCAGCCCGCGGCGGCGGCGATCTCCGTAGTGTTATCAGTGCTGCCGGAATCAACGACAACGATCTGCTCCGCAAAGGAGATGCTCTTGAGGCAGTCCGGCAGGTTATCCGCCTCGTCCTTTGCAATAATGGCCACTGATAGAGGGATCTTGGTCGATTCCGTCATGTATCCGACTCCTGAAAAGCGCACGAATTTATATCACATCAGCAAGATCATTAAAATAATGAATTATTTACTTCAATATGATACTGATACAATCCTCGACTATAAGTCGAGGGGTTCCCACCCCTCCCGAAGGGAACACTGAAATAAATCAATCGGGCTCCCTTGATGAACGCCGCAGATTTTTTGTCGCATCTCCGTAAGAACCATTCAGAGGTAAATATCCTGAATTTACTGAAGGATCTTATTCCCTTTCTGATCGTCGTCTTCCTTTTCTTCATTCCCTTCCCCCATACGACCGCGATCAAGGAAATAGCCTTTTATTTGTCTGTTTTAATAACCCTTGTCCTCGCGGTCGGTAGAAATATCCACTTCGATTTCTCGACGCCGCTCTCCCTCCCGTTTGCCCTGCTTCTCGGCTGGGCGGGCCTGGGCATCGTGTTCGCCCTGAACAGGGAAAACACCGCAGGCGATATTTATGCGTATCTTATCAAATACCTGGCGCTGTTTTTCCTGATTTATAATTTCTTCGGGACCAGGAGGAGGCTCGTCTATCTGATCTGGATCGTTATTGCTTCGGCTGCCGTCTTTTCCATCTGGGGACCGATATACTTTTATGGTACTTTGGGAAATAATATTTCAACAAAGTTCGGTTTGGAACGGTTCACGGAAGTGCCGAGCAACATCATAGGCATTTGCACAATACCCGGCATCCTTTTTTCCTTGAATCTCCTTTCCCGGGGAAAGACATTTTATCTCAAGATCATATTGCTGCTATGCCTGCTGGCCGCATCTGCGGCTACCATACTCACACAGACGAGAAGCGCCTTTTTTGCCGTGTTGGTATCCCTGGGCCTGGTGCTCCCCCGGAACAGGAAGACGATGCTTCCGTTGATCCTGATCCTTTCCGCAATGGTTATATTCCTGCCGATCAAAGACCGCCTTAAGCCGGAAGCCATCGAGGAAAAATTGAAAGGAGACAATCGAATCAAAATCATTTACACATACTTTGAGATGGTGAAAGATTATCCGATCACCGGCATCGGCTTCGGTATGCAAACATATTACGATGAGGGTCTTTTGACAAAATACAATACCAGGGTGCCTGAAAAATACAGGCAATCGTTCCTTCATAAAGCCCCGCATAATCTGCTTGTCGATGTAACGGTCAGGCTCGGCTTCGTAGGGCTTGCAATCTATTTATATATTTTCTTCATTTATTCCCGGATGACCTGGACAAATATCCGGCACGGGAAGGATGACTTCATCCAGAGCTGGTCATTGTGTTCTTTCGCCGCTTTTATGTCTTATTTTATTATAGGGATGTTCGAAAACGTCGCCAGCGGCCCGCCGGCGCTTGTTCTTCATCTTCTCTTCGCCATGACGGCAATCCTGTGGAAGCTGCGGAAAGAAGCGGCGGAAGCATCCATATCCAAAAAATGAGGCAGGTAAAATATAAAATAGCGGCTGTTATTCCCAACTACGGGACGATCGGCGGCGCCGAGCAGTTTACATCGGAATTGACAAACCGGATTGCCGGCGATTCACGATACGAAGTCCATGTCTTTGCCCATAAATGGGCGGGGGCATCGGGCCGCGCTATATTTCACAGAGTCCCCATTGTCTTCTTTCCCAAATTTCTGACCACCATCAGCTTCGCCTGGTTCGCCGGGAAAAAGATCGGCGGAATGCCTTTCGATCTGGTCCATACGCATGACAGGATCTTCGATGCGGATATCTTCACCATGCACGGCATCCCGCACCGCATCTGGGTTAAGGAGGTCCGGAAAAAAGGCATGAGCCTGTTTGACTTCGGGACTGTATGGGTCGAAAGATCCCTGGTCCGCAACAGAAGATGCAAGAAATTCCTCGCCGTATCCAGGCTGGCCGCGGAAAAATTCATCCAGGAGTACCCGGATATGGATACGGGTAAACTGGAAGTAGTCCATCCGGGGATCGATACGGAAAAATTCGCGGGCGCCGACAGGCAGGCGGCCCGCAGGACCGCCAGGGAGACATACAGAATCAGCCCGGAAGAACCGGTTATCCTTTTTGTCTCGATGAATTTCGATATCAAGGGTCTCGACGCCCTCCTCTCCGGGCTGGCACGGTTCAAATCCCTGCATCCGCATGAGAGATGGAAGCTGCTGATAGTGGGAAAGGGAGAGATAAGGCATTATTCGAGGATTGCTTCGTCGATGGGTATCGGAGATCATATCGTTTTTTCGGGAGTAGTCCCCAGGGAAAAATTGAGTGAAATTTACGCGGCGTGTGATATCTTTGCCATGCCCTCGAAATTCGATACCTTCGGAATGACTGTCCTGGAGGCGATGGCCGCCTCCCTTCCTGTCATAATAAGCGGTAATGTAGGCGCCAGGGATCTGGTCAGGGATGGAGTTAACGGGTTCATAATCCAGGATACAAATAAAGCAGACGAAATAGCCGCCGGATTAGGCATGTTAATGGACAGGGAAGTCCGGGGCACTTTCGCGGGAGAGGCCCTGAAAACGGCGAAGGACCACTCCTGGGATTCGGTGGCGAAAAAAATAGAAACCATATATGAATCAGTTCTCGATATGAAGAGAACGGAATCAGGGCCGTAAAAAATGAGATTAATCCTTATGATCAACGATGCACCGCTTTCCGTGTTGCTGAAAAGACTGCCGTCTCTTCTTCGGGATTTCATGGAATTGAAAAGGCAGGCAAAAAATGCTAAAGGAGATTTCCCTTTCAGGAAGATAAATCCCCGCATTACGGACATTTACAAAGAAGTAGGAACTGCATCCGGCCATTACTTCCATCAGGACCTGCTGGTCGCCAGAAAGATTTTCAAGAACAATCCCGTCAAGCATGTCGATATCGGATCGAAGATGGACGGCTTCATCGCGCATGTAGCCTCTTTCCGGCAGATCGAGGTCTTCGATATCCGGGCACTGAAGAGCCGTATCGAGAATATCACTTTCCGCCACGTCGATCTCATGGACGATCATTTCGATCTGACGGATTACTGCGATTCCGTGTCATGCCTCCACGCTCTCGAGCATTTCGGACTCGGGCGATACGGAGACAGTATCGATTACAATGGGCACCTGAAGGGGTGGCGAAATATTCACGGGATGCTTAAGGAAGGCGGAAAATTCTACTTCTCTGTCCCGATAGGAGAGCAGCGGATCGAATTTAACGCGCATAGGGTTTTTTCCGTTCAGTATATTCTGGATCTCATAGAAGGCCTGTATACAATTGATTCGTTTCATTATGTGAATGATGAGGGCAATCTGATTGAAAATGCTCCATTGGACGAAAAATTAATAAAGTATAATTTTTCCTGTCACTATGGACTGGCTATATTTGAGCTTACAAAAAAATATAACCAGGGACATGAGGGCGTGTGCAGAACCATTTCATATCCGGAATTTCGGACTAACGATCAGAAAAAAATTTTGAGAGAGCCTGTTTTTCGCGCCTCAAGAAGCATCTTTTCTGAACATCGTAAGTTGAACATTAAATTCAAAGCTCGGGAAATTGTAAGAAAATTTTATAACAGCTTGAACAATTCAGCTAATGATGATCCATGTAACAATGGTGAATATTCTCTCCTGGAGAAACTCCTAAAGAAAGCACCCGAAAATTCCATACTTATTGATTTGGGCGGCCAGGTCGGGGCATGGTCGGAACAGGCGCTTCGCATTAATTCGAATTGTAAAATATACATTTTTGAACCAATACCTGAATTTCAGGAAATAATGAGACAGAAATTCAAGGGCGATAAACGCGTAGTCCTGATTGAAGGAGCGGCATCCAGGCAGGATGGTGAAATAGAGATATCATTGGAGACGCAATCCGTTTACAGAAGGTTCAGTGTGGCCCGACCAGGCGACCAGTCCATCAAATGCAGAAGCTATGGTATCGAGAATTTTCTGAAAGAAAACGGTATCTCAAAGGTCTATTTCATGAAAATGGATATCGAAGGACATGAGATCCCCGTCCTCTCGGGCTTGACTCAAGCTTTAAGAAACGGAATATTCGATTACATCCAATTCGAATACGGCGGCTGCAACATCGATTCAAGGACTTTTCTGCTGGACTTCTATAAATGCTTTGAGAACACATCTTATAGATTGGCCAAGATTCATCCGGACGGCCTGGAATATGTTCCGGTATATGATCAGAAGTTTGAGGATTTTCAAAACTGCAACTGGCTTGCTGAAAAAGTGTAAAAAAAGAATTGAGGCTGATCATTGTCCGGAATAGTTGATATTTCTTTCATCATCGTCTCCTATAACACCGCGGATCTCATCGGTGAGTGTATCGGCTCTGTTCAAGCGATCGCAGATTGCGTAAAGGAAATCATCGTCGTCGATAACGCCTCGACGGACAGCAGCGCCGATCTGATCCGCAGGAATTTCCCATCCGTCCGGCTGATCGAAAACGATCAAAACCGTGGTTTCGCCGCCGCCAACAATCAGGCAATCCCTCTTTGCCGGGGAAGATATATTTTTTTTCTGAACCCCGATACGAGGATCGAATCAGAATCCCTCCGACCGGTACTCTCCTTCATGGACGAAAATCCCCGAATCGGCCTCGCCGGGACCAGGATAATCAATCCGGACGGGTCCGTCCAGCAATCCGTGGAGTATCGGTATCCCGGCCAGAGATACGCAAAAACGGAATTGAAGGGACTGAAAGGCCCGATCGCCTGGGTGATGGGAGCGGGCATGATCGCCCGGTCGGATGTGATCAGAATGGCCGGCGGCTTTGACGAGGATTTTTTTCTTTACGGGGAGGAGCAGGACCTGTGTCTGCGGATCCGGAAACTCGGTTATGAAATCGGTTACTGCGATTCCCCGGTCATCACCCATTTCGGGGGACAGAGCGAGCGCAAAACGGAGTTGCCTGATCTATGGAAAAAGAAAATTCTTTCTGAATACCTGTTTTACAGAAAACATTATCATCCGGGGACAATTAAAAAGATTGCGAGGGAGAACCTGGTCCAGGCAAAATGGAGGCTTGCGACTATAAAGCTCTTTTTGCCTTTTTTTGCCGATAAGGAAAAAGAACGGAATAAATATAACAAGTACAAAATCGTATATGAAACAGTCAAAAAAATCGGCGGATAAAGGGAGGCCGCCTTATTTATTCATTTTGATGCTTTCTCCCCATTACCGCCTTCTTTCTTCACATCATAAATCATGAATTGCAGTAAAACAGCGAAGACAAATGAGAGTATTGCGGCTACAATTACATTTTTGAAAAAATTCTCCGCAAAATTATTTGAAATAACTATGGGTGCCTGAATAATATTTAGAGAATTATCATTTTTTCTGACCGCTTCCAGACCCGCAATCTGCTTTTTCAGGCTGATAATTTCCTGATCAATATTCTCTATTTCTTTTCGTTTTCTATTTATTTCGTTTTGTCTATTTTTTATCTGTTCATCGATAATCGTTTTATCCTTTGCCGTGTTCGCAGGGGTCGCCAAGAAGCGGTTTTTTTCCTTAATTAAATTTTCCAATTCGCCTGATATTTTTATCCTGTTCAATTCCAGCCCGGATAATTCTTTTTTAATAAGATCAAAGTTCCTGTCCGAAACAACATTCAGTTTAACCCTCTCTTTTTCATAATAATTCGATAATTGGGATACAAGCTCTTTCAGGACTCTCAGTCCATCCGATGTCTTTGAATTTTCGTAAGTTACCTTTATAACGTCAGTATCGCGGGGATTCACGACATCAAACTTCATAGGCTCTTGCGGATTCAGATTGAGGGACTGCTGTACCAATCCGTTGAACGCGCCTTCAGTTATCAGGTTCGCAATACTTTCCGGTTTCAGGACAGGAATTGCTTTTCCACCTTCTGCGATATAGAATCCGGGCTTTATCACCACGGAAACAATACTCCTTGGGACTCGATAATAACTGTATACCGCAGTCAGTGAAATGCATATAAGTACAACGCTCAATATGAAATATTTACCCGCGAAAACAGCCTTTAAATAATCGGATCCCTTCATGTAACCACTACTATTTGAACCGGCGCCTGAGTCCATGAATTACCGCCTCCGCAATAAGACCGCAATAGAAGTGAGATGCTTATCACAGTCTTGGTACGTCTGCAACCCCGCAATCCGAACCAGGACACAACATAACTCTCCCTTACATCAACAGGCCCATGAGCGTGAATATCTTCTCGAACCTTTTCTCCCAGGAATGTTCTCTGCGGGCCCTGCGAAACCCCCTCTCTCTGATCCTGTCGGCTTCTTCCGGATTCGACAGGAGAAACCTGATCTTCCCGACAAGGTCCTCAAATCCGGCGTAAGTCATTATTTCCTCGCCGGGCTTGAAAAACCACTCCAGCTCCGGATGGTATTCCGTCAGATACAACCCGCCGCTCATCGGAATCTCGAAATCCCTCCCCTTCAAACAGTAAGTATCCCTGTAGCCGTAAACCCCTCCGAATCCCAGATTCACCCTGCTTTTCGAATACATGCGGACCATCTCCTCGACGGAGAGCGGCCCCTGGGGCCAGCCGTAGCCGTAAGCCTCGACGCGGACGCCCCTTTCCTGCAGCCGCCTTATGACGTCGGGTCGATCCCCGTAGCACTGCCCTACAAATGAAACATCTATGGTCTTCTCGATCTCGTAAGGCCGGTGGAGATCAGGATTTGCGCCTTCCGGGAGATAGATCGGCAGAGCGCCTTCCACGCAGTACTTTTTCAGGGCGTCATAAGTACTTGTCCAGCACAGATCGAAGTGCCGGCAGATATCTTTCATCCCCTGAGCACCCTCTCTCCGTATTTTCCCCACGAACGCCTCCTTGTCGTTAAGCGACATGGAAATCATCGGTATTGCGAACCGGCGCAGCTCCCTCATGGTCTGCGGCGTCACCAGTTCTCCGGAGACGTATGCGAAGATCGCGTCTATCGGCCGCTCCCTGCTCCAGCGCTCCACCCGCTCGACCAGGGCCCTGTTCATTTCCGCCCGGCGTACTTCGAGCCATCCCTCCTTCTGATGATCGAATTCATCCGCCCAGTCGTAAACGCGGACGGTCCCGAATTTTTCGAGGGCCGGCTTGAGAGAAGTGTTTTCCCAGTTATAATGGTGGTAGAGGGCCAGGATATTCAACGCGCCTTTCGGCTTCGGCTTTATCTGGAACTTTTTGCGGACAGCAGCGCGGATTGCCTCCTCATCGGGGACCTTCAGTCCGCGCTCATTGAATATACGTTCGTAATGGGCGTTTTCCTTTTCGAGCCTCTTCCTGTTTCTCCACGCCCGGAAACGCCGCCGGTATTTTTTGAGATGGTCGTTCATTTTACAAGTTTAGGATGGAACATCAGGAGCCTCGAATTAATGACAAGCTCACCGGATAATACTACTTATCATGGTGAGCTTGTCGAACCATGACCGTAAAAATCAATTTGGCATCCTTCGACAGGCTCAGGATGACATCTTTTTTCACCCTTCGTCCTTCACCTTTGTAGCTCAGGATGACATCTTCTTTCGCCCTCCGCCTCTCGCCTTTAGCCTTTTACCTTCACCGTATAAAGCCTCGGGCCATTCGATTTGTCTATGCGGCCGTTCATCATATTCATGACGTGCCCGGCATCGATTGCGGGCGCGGAAAACCGCAGGGCGAGATCGACACACACGGGAAGAGCCCCCACCCCGGCGCCCACGAGGAAAAGATCCGCATCGGCAGGAATTTCGCCGAGGACGCTTTCTTTCAGCAAGGCCCATCTTGTAGCCACATAGGAATCAGGTATTTTCACAAAGGAAAGCTTGGGATCGACGGCAAAACGACGGAACCACGCCCGGCAGCTCTCCTCATTGAATTCGGAATTTACAATGCAGATTTTCCCGCCGTTCATGAGCCCGGCGAAGGATTCCGAAACGAGGTAGGCATAGATGACGTAAAACGGAATATAATTATCGCCGGTCAATCCGATATCGTTTCGACGGAGAAAATCGAGGAAAGAAATCGCCGAAGAGTCTCTTTTCGATCGGAAGAGGAAGGAAAGAAAACCGCCTTTCCCCGGTTCGGTGTTGCCCGGGAATATCAGTGGAGCGAGCTTGCCCGACCGGGCGAGAATCTTCATGGCCTCCAGGTGAAAGGGCATCGCTCTTTTTATGTCGGCCGTGGATTCCGCCTGCCGGTAAAGGCCGTTGCAGCCGAGCGAATATCTGTAAAAGGCATACTCACCGTCCGCAAACCGGACCACGGGGAGGGCTTTTTTCTCCGCCAGTGCTTCTTTGATAGTTTTGTGGAGCAGATCGAAATAATCCCCGCCGCTCTTCACGTCTTTATGGAAGAGACAGACCTCCTCGCGCGCTATTGCGGGATCGTTCAATTCCAGAATCGGCTTATTATCGTAGTTCTCCATGATCAGCTTTTCGAACCGGAAGTCACCGCTTTCGATCAGCTTGTCCAAGGCATTTTTCTTCTGCATAATTAGAATTCTTACCTCTTCCCCTCTAATCCCCCCTGCCCCCCTTTACAAAAGGGGTACTATTTTTACCCCCTTATCAAAGGGGGATATTTTTAGCTCACTCCCCTCTTTAGAAAAGAGGGGTCATGCTTATATTCTTTTTCTCAACTTCCCATCTTCCCAACTTCATATCTTCCCTCTTTCTTACCCTCTCCCCCTCTCACCTTCTATATTCTTTGCCGCTTTCAGCGTATTCTTCAAAAGCATCGCTATCGTCATCGGCCCGACTCCTCCGGGGACAGGCGTGATGAACGCCGCTTTCAGAGATGCCTCGGCAAAAGCGACATCCCCGGCAAGGCGGCCATCATTCGAGCGGTTCATGCCGACATCGATCACGGCGGCGCCCTCTTTTATCATATCCCCCTTCACCATCTCCATTTTCCCCGCGGCGGCGATCAGGATGTCGGCCCTTCCCGCCTCCCCGGCCAGGTCCCGTGTCCTGGTATGGCAGACCGTAACGGTCGCGTTCCTCGCCAGGAGCATAATCGCCAGGGGTTTCCCGACGAGGTTGCTCCTGCCTATCACCACCGCCTTTTTTCCTTCTATAGTGATCCCGCTCCGGTCCAGGAGCTCTATTATTCCGGCCGGAGTACAGGGGATCAGGAAGGGATAACCGGCAAACAGACGCCCCATGTTGACAGGGTGTAATCCGTCCACATCTTTCTCCGGATCGATTGCCTCGATAACGGAAAGCGGCCTTATCTGCTTTGGAACAGGAAACTGAACAAGTATCCCGTGAACTGCGGTATCCCGGTTCAGGACAGAAATGATCTCGAGGACCTTCTTCTCATCCGTATCCGCCGGCAATCGGTGCTCCCGCGAAAGAAAACCCGCCTCCTCACAGGCATTCTTCTTACGCCTGACATATATGGACGAGGCGGGATCATCACCGACAAGGACAACCGCGAGCCCCGGGATAATTCCTTTCTCCTTTTTCAAGATCGCTGCTTCCGCCTTGACCTCGCTTCGTATATCTGCGGCAATCTTTTTCCCGTCAATTACAATGGCCATATAGATCTCCTCTTCGGGCTCAGGGTAAAGAGCCTGTAAATTTAAGCAGACCTTTGCCGTTTGCCTTCAGCCTTCAGCCGTTTTACCCATCGACTCTTTAATTACTTCTTTCACCTTATCAACACTCAATCCTTCCAGGCACCTGCTTGTCCCGCTGTCTTCGCATCCCTTCCGGTAGCAGGGCGAGCAGTCCGCATCCGGCAGGACCACCCTGTGCGCGGGCCCGGGCGGCGCCCAGTCCCACCAGTCAGAAGGACCGTAAATTACCACCGTCGGGGTGCCCACGGCGGCGGCGATGTGAGGAGCCGCGCTGTCAACTCCCAGATGCAGAAAACTCATGCCGAGCAGGGCCGCCAGCTCCGCGAGGCTTGTCCGACCCGTGAAATCGAAGTGCTTCCCCTGACAGTCCCGGAGCAGGGCCGCGGTTCTCTCTGTTTCGCCGGAGGAGCCCACGATTACAGAAGCGATGCCGCATTCTCCCCATAACCAGTTCATGATCTGCGCCCATTTATGATCATTCCATTCTTTATAGCGCCACCTCGAGAAGGGGTTGATGCTGATCCAGCGGCTTTCCGGGTCGAGTCCTGTGCGCCGGAGCATCTCCCGGACCTTTTCCCGAGCATCCCCGGCGATCCACAAACGGGGCGCAATGTCGTCCGCATCGAAGCCGAATTGCCTCACGATCCTGAGCGATTGTTCCGCGGCACCGCGCACTTTTCGCGCTGGCGGGGGCGGGTTCACGATATGCGTGAACAGGAGGTTCCTCCACCGGGGAACATCGTCGTAGCGCAGAGATACCCTTGCGGGCGCGCCAGTAATCCAGGCCATAAACGCCCCCCTGTCCCCCGCCCGGAGATCAAAAACCAGGTCAAAACGCTCGGCCCGCAGAGCGTGTATCAGGCGCGCCTGCCGGACGATTTGTCTCAGAAAGCCACCGTCTTTGCGCCTTCCGGCCTCGAAAATTCTGTGGATGTGAGGGTCCGCCTGCAGGAGCCCGCCGAATCCCTCTCTCACGAGAATGGAAACTTCCGCCGCCGAGCCGGTATTTTTTACTGCCCGCAAAGTGGGCGTCGTCCACACGACGTCGCCGATATCGCCCAACTGGATCAGGAGAATTTTCTTTATGGCTTTGATATCACGGGGTTGACTCATTGTGCCTTTTCGTTCGGGATCGGATTCGCCGAGCCAGGAGACTTTTGCTCTTTTTTATTATCCGTCCTCTCTTATGTCAATCTTAATTCTTGAAAATTGCTCATTAATATATTGAAAAAACCACCCCTTCATGCTATGAGTTTACGTTCACTTCCGGGGGTCATATCAAATGGGTTTAGGTAAAATTCTGGAAGAATCCTGCCGATCATTTGCACAAAAAACAGCGCTTATTTACAATGATATCAAGTTGACATATGACGAATTGAACCGGGCGGCAAGCTCGCTTGGCAACGGACTCCTCGACCTCGGAGTCAAAAAGGGCGACAAAGTCGCCCTCATGCTTCCCAACACCCCCGAATTCGTCATATCCTACTTCGCCGTCCAGAAAATCGGCGGCGTCGCCGTGACGCTCAACATCATGTCCACGCCTTACGAGCTGAATTATTTCTTGAAAAACAGCGATTCCGTCATTTTGATAACAACGACCCAACTGGCGCAGAAGTTCCAGGATATCAGGAAAGATCTGCCCCTGTGCCGTGAAATGCTCGCAACCGGAGGCTTTGACGAGCCGTCGCCGTTCATGGAAATGGTCCAGGCCGGTCCGTTCGAACTGGAGGCGCCGGATATGGACCCGGACGATCCCGCCGCCATGATCTACACCTCGGGCCTGAAGGAAAAACCGCTTGGAGCGGTCCTGACTCAAAAGAACCTCTCCACCCAGGCCTTGCTGCTGCGGGACATTTGCGAGGGTACAGAGGACGACCGGGCGCTTTGCGTCATTCCCCTGTTCCATGCCTTCGGCGCGGCCACGAACATGCTCTCTCCCTTCCGAATCGGGGCGAGTACGGTCCTGATGGACCAGTTCCTCATGGACAGCATATTCAAAGTTATTGAAAAAGAAAAAGTCACCTACATTTCGTCCGTGCCCAGGCTCTTCCTCGGGATGTTCTTCCACGAAGGGGCGGACAATTTCGACACGAGCTCGCTGCGGCTCTGCATAACAGGAGGCGCGGCCATGCCGCCGGATCTGATCCCCCATTTCGAAAAAAAATTCCAGGTAAAAATACTGGAGGGCTACGGCCTGACGGAGGCATCCCCGGTCTGCTCATTCAGCCGCATCCATCTCCCTCAGAAGCCGGGATCAATTGGCACACCGATTCCTAATGTGGAATTGAAGGTTTTCAATGACGAAGGCCGCGAAGTGCCGCGGGGCAGCATCGGGGAACTTGTTGTCAGGGGTGAAAACGTCATGAAGGGATACTACAAGGACGAACAGGCGACGTCCTCTGTTATCCGCGACGGCTGGCTGCATACGGGCGATCTCGCCCTGATCGACGATGACGGTTACGTTTTTCTGAAAGGCCTGAAAAAAAGGTTGATCATCACCAGCGGATTCAACGTATATCCCCGTGAAGTCGAAACGGTCCTGGAAATGTACCCGGGTGTCAAGTCATCCAGGGTGGTCGGAAAGCCCGATCTTATGCGAGGCGAGATTGTAAAGGCCCTTGTGCTGATGAACGACGGGCAGACAATCGATGAAAAGGCCCTCCTGAAACATTGCAGGACATACCTGTCTTCGTACAAGGTTCCGAGGAGAATCGAATTTGTTTCAAGCCTGGCGGATGTTGGATGTTAGGACCATCGGTCCAACAAAACCGCCGGTTTCAATCCTGACGTTTTTCCTTTGTCAAACCCAGATGGTTTTGTTCAAAACATCCGTTCTTTTAAAGTAACCTGATCCAACAACAATAATAAGTACCAGAGGGAGGAGAAATGGAGAAAGTACCGCAAAAACTGGATAAGACGAGGGCGGAGATTTACGCTAACGCGCCTGTGGCGAAGTTCGGAGAGAGAAAACCGGACTTTTCCGGGATGGGCCGAAAAATCAAGAACCAGTACAAGAACTTCCGGGAAGTCGTCGTGGTGGAGGCATGTCGGACCCCTTACGGTGTATTCGGCGGAGCGCTGAGAGGTTTTGATGCACCCCAGCTCGGCGCCCTGGCGATCAAAGAGTGCCTCCGGAGAACGGGGGGAAAGGTCAAACCGGAAAACATTGACTATGTGATCATGGGACAGGTGGTTCCCGCCGGCTGCGGCCAGGTACCCAGCCGCCAGGCCACCATTCTGGCGGGTCTGCCCGAATCGGTCCCTTCCATTACGATCAACAAGGTCTGTTCTTCGGGCATCAAGCCGCTGGATCTCGCGGCCCAGATGATCCAGCTCGGGAGGGCTGAAATCTGCATCGCCGGAGGGCAGGAAAGCATGAGCAATTGCCCTTACTCGCTTCCCGACATGCGCTGGGGCAACCGGATGGGGCTTCCCAACGGCCGCGTCGTCGATTTGATGGTTTATGACGGCCTCTGGGACGCCTTCTACAACAGGCACATGGCCATCCATGGATCGGAGACGGCAGACGAGTTCGGTTTCACGAAAGAAGACCAGGATGAATGGGCCTATCTGTCCCAGACCAGGGCCGTTGAGGCCATGAAGGCGGGCAGGCTTGACGACGAGATTTTCCCCGTGGAGATCAGGAAGGGGAAAGAAACGATTATCTTCGAAAAGGACGAGGGCCCGAGACCTGGAACGACGCTGGAAGGCTTGGCGAAGCTCCCGCCCGTCTTCAACCACAAGAGCACCGTCACCGGCAAGCCCGGAAGCGTCACAGCGGGCAACGCCCCGGGCGTCAACGACGGCGGTGACGTCTGCCTGCTGATGAGCAGAGAAACAGCGGACAAGCTGGGGATGAAGCCGCTCTTCACCATTCTTGACTACGCTGAAGTTTCCCAGCCCACGAAAGACATCGCAACCGTGCCGGGTCTCTCCATCAAAAAGGTCCTGGAGCAGAACGACCTGACCATTGACAAGGTGGACCTCATTGAAATCAACGAGGCCTTTGCGGCGGTGGTCCTGGTCAGCGCCCGGACCATTCTCGGTCTGAGCAAGGAAGACATGCTCAAGAAGGTCAATGTTAATGGAAGCGCCATTGCCTACGGCCATCCCATCGGTGCGACAGGCGCCAGGATCGTTATGACGCTCGCCTATGAATTGCGTCGCAGAGGAGGCGGTATCGGCGTCTGCGGTATCTGCTCCGGCCATGCCCAGGGGGACGCGATGTTGATAAAAGTAGGCTAAGGGCAAAAGGCGAAAGGTTTAAGAAAAAGATAAATAACAAGTGGGCAAAAAGGGGTTTAGGGAGAAAATATCGCGAATGCTATCAAGGCTGATATCTGCACGCGCTAACACGTGATGCCTTTTGCCTTTAGCCCTTAGCCTTTCGCCCATAAAAATTAGAGAGGAGGAATTTTGAAATGCGTGATGTGGTTATTGTAAGCGGTGCCAGGACCGCTGTCGGGGAGTTCGGCGGTTCATTGAAGGGTGTTTCCGTTGTGGAGATGGGCACTCTCGTAATCAAGGAGGCCATCAAGCGGGCGGGGCTGAGGCCGGCTGTCTCCGATTTTGTAAAGGACTGCCGCCCCCGCGCCTTCGGCGAATTCGACATGACCCAGATTCAGAAAAAATACTACGATTACGATAATTCGCTGAAGCCCGTTTATATAGACGAAGTGATTATGGGAAACGTGCTGACGGCGGGCATGGGACAAAATCCCCCGCGGCAGTCGTCCATTTACGCCGGTCTTCCCGAAGAGACCAATGTCTTCACAGTACAGAAGGTCTGCGCTTCGGGGATGAAGGCGGTGGCCCTCGCCGCGCAGGCGATCATGGCCGGTGAGGCTGAAATCGTGGTCGCGGGCGGCATGGAAAACATGAGCAACGTTCCCTATGCATTACCCAATGCCCGCTGGGGATACCGGATGAACATGCCCTTCGGCCAGGTAACGGACCTGATGGTCCACGACGGCTTATGGGAGATATTCAATTCCTACCACATGGGGTTCACGGCGGAAAACATTGCGGAGAAATACGGAATCACGAGAGAAGAACAGGATAAACTGGCGTACGAGAGCCACCGCAGGGCGAGAGCGGCCATTGCCAGCGGCGCCGTCGCCGATGAAATCGTGCCGGTCGTTATCCCGCAGAAAAAGGGCGATCCTAAGATCTTCAACGTGGATGAAAGGCCGATGGACACTTCTCTCGAAAAAATGGCCAAGCTGCCGCCTGTTTTCAAAAAAGGTGGGACGGTCACGGCCGGAAACGCCTCCGGTATCAACGACGGCGCCTGCGCGATGCTGATCATGAGCGCCGATAAAGCGAAAGAACTGGGCCTCAAGCCGATGGTGAAAATCAGGGGCTGGGCCTCCGGCGGCGTGGATCCCGCTTACATGGGATTGGGCCCGATCCCGGCCGTGAAAAAGCTCTTCAAGAAACTCGATCTCACCATGAAGAATATCGATCTGATCGAGCTCAATGAAGCGTTCGCCGTCCAGGCCCTCGGGTGCATCAAGGAGCTGGGGATCGACCTCGACAGGTGCAATATCAACGGGAGCGGTATCTCCATCGGTCATCCGATCGGGTGCACGGGCGCCAGAATCACCTACACACTGGCATCGCAGATGAAGAAAAAGAATCTCAAGCTCGGACTGGCCTCTCTCTGTATCGGCGGCGGTCAGGGTATGGCCATTGTCCTGGAAAGAGTATAGGAATAAATTCGCCGGGGGCGGCCCATGAGCAGGCCGCCCTTCAACCCATTTTCAATTTCAAGCGAGGAGGGAAGGAAATGACTGTAAAAACGATTGGTGTGATTGGTGCAGGTCAGATGGGCAACGGTATCGCGCAGGTTGCCGCCTATCCGGGCGGTCTCAATGTCATCATGAACGATATCGCGGATCAGTTTGTCGACAGGGGCTACGACACGATTTCGAAAAATCTGGATCGCCTGGTTGCCAAGGAAAAGCTCACCGCCGACCAGAAAAAGGAAATCCTGGGCAGGATAAAGAAAAGCACGAAACTCGAAGACATGAAGGATGCGGATTTCTGTGTCGAGGCGGCGGTCGAAAAAGAGGACCTGAAGCTCGGGATATTCAAGAAACTCGACGAAATCTGCAAACCCGGCGTAGTGCTCGCAACCAATACGTCTTCGATCCCGATAACGAGAATCGCCGGAGCCACCAAGAGGCCCGCCCTGGTCATCGGAATGCATTTCATGAACCCCGTTCCCGTAATGAGACTGGTGGAGATCATCCGGGGTCTTGCGACCTCCCAGGAGACTTACAATCTGACGGAAAGCCTCTCCAAGCAGTTCGGAAAAGTCCCCGTCGAATGCAACGATTTCCCCGGCTTCATATCCAACAGGATCCTCATGCCGATGATCAACGAGGCCGTTTACGCCCTCATGGAAGGAGTGGGCACGCCGAAGGCCATCGACGATATCATGGTGCTCGGTATGAATCATCCGATGGGACCGCTCGCGCTTGCCGACCTGATCGGGCTTGACACCTGCTGGGCGATCATGGACGTCCTCTACAGGGGTTTCGGCGATTCCAAATACCGGCCGTGCCCGCTTTTGAAGAAATACGTTGACGCCGGCTACATGGGAAGGAAGACGGGGAGAGGATTTTACGATTACAGCAAGTAATAGAATTCATCCCCCTCTCCATAATCCCCTCCCACGAGGGGAGGGGAGATTTAACATGGCAAATGGGGATTCAAATCCCCCCTGCCCCCCCTTTTCTAAAAGGGGGTATAGAAAGGCCCCCTTTAAAAAGGGGGGAGATATACAGCGGTGATAAACAGGGGGATACAGCGGAATTGAACATGCCTCGAGATCCCCCTCCCTTGACGGGAGGGGGAGGGGAGGGTGAAATTAAAAAAATAAAGGAGGAACACTGAATGGAATACAAGAATATCCTGTTCGAAATCGATGAAGGTGTCGCAATAGTGACGTTCAACAGACCCAAGGCCCTCAACGCCATGAATTCGGACACAATGGGCGAGCTTCTTGATGCGGCGACGCGCGTAAAGAATGACGACGGCATCAGGGCGCTGATCCTGACCGGCGCGGGCGAAAAGGCCTTCGTAGCTGGCGCCGATATCTCGCAAATGCAGGATATGAAGCCGTATCAGGCGCTTGCTTTCATGGAGCTGGGACACGAGACCCTGCGGCTCATTGAAACCATGCCGAAGCCGTCCATCGCCGCTGTAAATGGTTTTGCCCTCGGCGGGGGAACAGAGATCGCCATGTCCTGCGATATGCGGTTCGCCTCCGAAAACGCCCGTTTCGGACAACCCGAGGTACTGATCGGCCTGATCCCGGGATGGGGGGGGACGCAAAGACTCCCCCGCCTGATCGGAATGGGCAGGGCGAAAGAGATCATCATGGGCGGCGAGCAGATCGACGCGAAAAGGGCTTATGAGATCGGCCTGGTCAATCGCGTGTATCCTGCAGATCAGCTCCTTGCGGAAACGAAGAAATTCGCCAAGAAGCTGGCGAGACTGTCCGGTTTCGTCATGAAGATGGCCAAGCACTCCATCAATTACGGCTACGATCTCGGCCTGGACAGCGCCAACCGGCTCGAGATGGAATGCTGTGCACAGTGCTTCAGCACCGACGACCAAAAAGAAGGAATGAAGGCCTTCCTCGAAAAGAGAAAAGCCGTTTTTGTCCACCATTGATGGTCTCGTAAAAAGTCCAAAATTGTCGCCCTGAGCCAGCCGAAGGGTGAATATAGGCTGGTGATTTTACGTCATTTTTTCCTTCGGCAAGCTCAGGACAGGCTAAGCTCAGCATAACAGTCCAGTCTAAGTGTTCTATACCGTGTAAAAGGATCATTGTTTCGGATCCGTATTGAGACTTCGGGATGCGGATCGGCCGCGTCCCGTTTCAGGCATCATTTGAACGGTAACTAAAAAGGAGGTAAGGAGATGAATTTTGGACTCACAGAAGAACAACAAATGGTAAAGGATCAGGTAACCAGATTCGCGGAGACGCAGATCAAGCCCATCGCCGCGGAACTCGACAGGACTCACAGGCACCCTGAAGAGATCTGCCGCAAGCTCGGCGAGATGGGAATCATGGGAGTTTCCATTCCGACGGAATACGGCGGAGCGGGTATGGACAACGTTACTTACGTTCTCTGCATGATAGCGATCTCCAAGGCCTGCGCGAGCACCGGCGTCATCGTATCCGTCAACAACTCCCTGTACGGTTACCCGGTAAACACCTTCGGAACGGAAGAGCAGAAAAAGAAGTACCTCACCCCGGTCGCTGGCGGAAAAGTGGAAGGCTGCTATGCGCTGACCGAAGCCGGCGCGGGTTCGGATGCGGCGTCTCTCGCCTGCCGCGCCGAGTTGAAAGGGGATAAATACATCGTGAATGGAACCAAGCGTTTTATCACGAACGGCAATGTCGCCCATTACTGCGTCCTGGCCTGCACAACGGATCCGAGCATCGGTTACAAGGGAGTCATCAACCTCATCGTCGACCTGAAGAACACCAAGGGCTTCTCCCTGGGCAAGATCGAGGAGAAAATGGGTATCCTCGCCTCCGGTACGGCTGAGCTCGTGTTCGAGGACGCGGAGGTTCCGGCGGCCAATCTGCTCGGGAAGCCCGGACAGGGATTCAAGCAGATGATGATGGGGCTCGACTGCGGTCGCATCGGGATCGGCTCCCAGGCATGCGGCATCGGCAGGGCCGCCCTGGAAGACGCCCTCAATTATGCGAAGGAGAGAGTCCAGTTCGGTAAACCGATTTCCACTTTCCAGGCAATCCAGTTCAAGCTTGCCGACATGGCGACCGAACTCGATGCCGCCGAGCTGATGCTCCTGCGCGCCGCCTGGATGGAGGACAATCACATGGATTACGAAAAAGAATCGGCCATGGCGAAGATGTACGCATCTGACGTGGCCATGCGGGCCGCCATCGAAGGCGTACAGATCTTCGGCGGGTACGGATACTGCAAGGAATACCCGGCCGAGCGCCACATGAGAGACGCCAAGATCTGCCAGATTTACGAAGGCACAAACGAAATCCAGCGGATGGTCATCGCCCGCAAGCTCCTGGGAGCGAGGTAATTCAAGACCAGGTTGCGGGTATCAGGCCAGGTTGTCGATCTCAGCCGCCTGGGCAAGGCCTGTAATCGGAGATTATCGGGAATGGAAAAGGGGGGCGTCAGTCCCCCTTTTTTAAATCTTGTAATTGCTTTTCAGACGGGATCGTTTTAAATTCAGCGTTGACGGCCTTGTAAAAAAGGGGCTTCTTGTCATGGCGGGCTGTCGAACCATGACGTGACATTTCACCCGACACGAGGAAAAAATGAACCCTGAACTGATCGATACTCTTATCGTCCGGAACAGCACGAAAATCGTCTTCTTGATCATGGACGGTCTCGGAGGTTTGCCGATCCCCGGAAGGGAGGGGACGGAGCTCGAAACCGCCCGCACGCCGAATCTCGACCGCCTGGCGATGTCTTCTGTCTGCGGATTGCTCGATCCAGTGGGACCCGGCATCACCCCCGGAAGCGGACCGGCCCACTTCGCGCTTTTCGGATATGATCCGATCACGAACAACATCGGCCGGGGGTTGCTGGAAGCCGCGGGAATCGATTACCCGATGACGAAAAAGGATCTCCTCGTCCGGATCAATTTTGCAACGATCGACAGGGACGGCTTCGTTATCGACAGGCGGGCCGGCCGGATCAGCAATGAGACAAACAAGAGAATCTGCAAGAAACTGCAGGAGAATATCCGCCGGGAATCCGGGATCGAGGTTTTCTTTGAACCCGTCAAAGAGCACCGGGCGGTCCTTGTCTTGAGAGGCGAGGGTCTGCATGAGGAGATCCAGGAGACGGATCCGCAGAAGACAGGGTTAAAACCCCTTCCCCCGCTGGCGCTGATCCCGCAAGCACAAGCAACCGCGAAGATCATCTCGAACATCCTGGAAAAAGCCGGGCGAATACTCAGAGATGAGGAAAAAGCCAACATGCTTCTTCTGAGGGGATATTCCCGTTATCGACAATACCCTTCGATAAGAGAGAGATTCGGACTCGATGCCTGCGCCATCGCCGGCTACCCGATGTACAGGGGCATATCCCGGCTCCTGGGCATGTCGGTGGCCCCGCCGGCGGACTCTATACGGGATGAGATCGCAGTTCTGCGCGACAGTTACACAAAGTTCGATTTCTTTTTCGTCCATGTCAAGCCGACCGACTCCAGAGGCGAAGACGGCGACTTCGATGCCAAGGTGAAAGTTATCGAGGAGGTCGATTCCCTGATTCCGCTGGTCACCGGGCTCGAGCCGGATGTCCTGGTCATCACCGGGGATCATTCGACGCCGGCGGCGCTCGCCTCCCATAGCTGGCACCCTGTGCCGGTGATTCTGCACTCAAAGACATGCAGGCCCGACCGGGTGGAACGATTCGGAGAAAGGGATTGCCTCTACGGGGGATTGGGGAGGATGCCCATGGTTTATCTGATGGGTCTCGCCCTGGCGCATGCCAGGCGGCTCGAAAAATTCGGGGCATGAAAAAGCCTGGCGCATGGCTAAAGGCAAACGGCTAAAGGGCGGAGAAAATAAGCTGGATGGATATAGTAGTTTATTTTTCGCCTTGAACCTTAAAATATTCCTTCCACGCAACCCGCCGCCAAAATTTTCCCGAGCTCCCTGCATTTCTCCAGGTCTTCTTCAGAGACTTTCTTCCTGACAATTACCGGCTCGTATACCTTCTTGAATTTGTAGCCGGCCGCGATCCTCTCGATACTGCTGAGCGCGCCGGTTCCGTCGTTTCCAGCGCTGATAAAGACTACATAGGGCTTGCGGAAAACTTTTCCCTGGGCCGGATAAAATGTACGGTCAAAGAAGTCCTTGACCAACCCGGACATGTAGCCGAAGTTTTCCGGAGTGCCGATTGCAAGGCCGTCCGAAGACAGGAGATCCTCGAGGTTTGCCTCACCGGCTTTTTTCAACACTACTTGACAACCCGCTATGCTCCGGGCTCCTTCGGAAACGGCAGCAGCCATCTTTTCGGTATTGCCCGTCTGGGAATGGTAGATGATTAAAACTTTAGCCATTATTTTTCGATACTCCTTCGACTCAGCAAGAGATTACGCCGATACCCCTTTAGAAAACCTTTGATAAAGGGGGAGTAAAAGCTCCTGTTATTCGCCGGCTTGATCGGCGAATCCAGGGATTCATATCTCGTCATTCTGAGCGTATCAATCAAGTTCGCGACTTGTCATGGTTCGACGAGCTCACCATGACAAGCTATTATGAATTATCATCCTGAGCTTGTCGAAGGGCATAAATCAAGCCTCGCCCGGACTGGAACCGGGATCGGTGAATGACAATTTTAATCACATCTGCCCTATCCCCTCTTTTGCTAAAGAGGGGAACCTTAAATCAAGAAGGGAGGGGGAACTAAACCCCTCACTTCAATGAGAGCACGAATTCTTTTAATGCCCTGTTAAAATCCTCCGCATTTTCCATCATGACAAAGTGGCCGGCTTTATCTATAAGCGCCAGACTGGCGCCGGGAATCCGCTCCGCAAGGAACCGCGAGTTTGCCGGAGGAGTCATCTTATCATCAGCGCCGCAGACAACCAGGGTCGGAACGGTTATTCCGGGGACATCATTCGTGATATCCAGCCTGTCGCAGGCATACAGATCTCCGTAGGTTACCCCGGGATTCGATTTCATCAGGTTTTCGAATAGCGGTCCCGACCATTTCTCCCGGTTTTCCCTGGTCAATGAAAATTTCACGATGATGGCCACTGTTGCGGCGACATCTTTTTTCAGTCCATCGAGGATCATAGGATTCACCGGCATTTTGACTCCGCCGCCTACCGGCACGATCCCGGAAAGGAGATCCCCGTGCCGGACAGCGAAGGTCAGACTGATCGCCGCGCCGAGAGAATGGCCCACAAGGACAGGCTTCCTGAAACCGATCCCTTCGATGAGTTTCCTGATCCATTCAACATAGCGGCTTACTTCCTGTTCCCCGTTTCCTCCTGATTGTCCATGGCCCGGGAGGTCAATCGCCACAATGTTGAAATCATCCGCCATGGCATTGTACTGATATTCCCAATTCGTATGATCGCCGCCCGAGCCGTGAATGAATACCAGATCCCGTCTGCTCTCCTGGAATCCCTGATCGTTCATCCAGTATGCAATTTTGATCTCTTCGATAGCCTGAAATTTGATCATATGGACCTCGTTTTGTCTTGTTTATGGCTCCTGAAAGAGAATGGCCGTGTTTGCGGGGTTCGACCGACACTCTTCCCTTCTCCAACAAATCCTCACCCCCCTCTTTAGAAAAGAGGGGGCGGGGGAGATTTGATACATACTTAAATCCCCCTACCCCCCTTTACAAAAGGGGGGTTTCATTTTCCCTTTATGAAAAGGGGATACTATTTTACCTTTACAAAAGGGGGATACTTATATCCTTTTTTTCTCAACTTCCCATCTTCAGAACTTCCCTCTCTTAGCCACCTCCTGCGCCTTGAGTTCCTTCCTCAGGATCTTGCCCACAGTCGATTTGGGCAATTCCTTGCGGAATTCGATCTCCTGGGGAAGCTTGTACACGGCCAGCCTGGACCGGCAATATTCCATCAGTTCCTCCCGCGTGGCGGTTTCTCCTTCCTTCAGGACAACGAAAACCTTTACATTCTCTCCCTTCCTGGGATCCGGAATTCCGATCGTGCAGGCCTCCTGCACTTTCGGATGCTCGTAAAAGACTTCGTCGATATCCCGGGGATAAATATTGAAACCGCCGGAAATGATCATGTCCTTCTTGCGGTCTACAATGTAGAAATATCCGTCTTCATCCATCCTGGCGATATCGCCGGTATAGCACCACCCGTTCCTCAGCATGCCGGCCGTCTCTTCCGGCTTGTTCAAATAGCCTTTCATGACCTGAGGACCTCTGATTATCAATTCTCCGGCCTCGCCGACGGGCATGTCTTTCTCTCCAGTCTCCAGATCGACAATGCGGGCTTCCGTATCCGATATAGGCACACCGATGCTGCCGACTTTTCGCGCACCTCCGGCAAAGGGATTGACATGTGTTACCGGGGTCGTCTCGGTCAGCCCGAAACCCTCCACGATAACCGCGCCGGTCGCCTTCTCAAAATCGTGGATGACCTCGACCGGCAGCGGGGCACTGCCCGAAAAGCATCCTTTGATGCAGGTCAAATCCGTTTTCTTCAGGTCGGGATGATTCAGCATGCCTATGTACATGGTCGGGACAAGGGGAGCAAATGTCGGCCTGAATTTCCGGATTGCTTCCAGGAGAGGTCCCGGCTGGGGCCTGGGAACGAGAACGTCGGTCCATCCCATATTAATGGCATGATTCATGGCGGTGGAAAGGCCGAAGACATGGAAAAAGGGCAGGGCGCCGAGCATGATATCCGCGCCCCTCTGGAATTTGGGGAACCAGGCCTTTATTTGCTGGACCTGCTTGCTCAGGTTGGCATGGGTCAGCATAACCCCCTTGGAAACACCGGTTGTGCCCCCGGTGTACTGGTACATCGCCACATCTTCGAAACCGATTTTCACTTTCGGCGGCCTTGGTTCGTATTTCGCGATGCAGTCTTTCCACCTGTAGACATCCGTTGCGGGCTTGACATCCGCGGCCATCTTTTTTTTCTTCGCGATAAGGGGGAAAAGCAGGTTCTTGGGAAAGGGAAGATAATCGCCGATGGATGTATAGACGATCTGCTTGATTTTCGTCTTGGGGCGCAGATCGATCATCCTGTTGCCCAGGAGATCAAGAGTAACCAGCGCCCTGGAGCCGGAATCGTTGAACTGGTATTCCAGTTCCCGGTCCGAATAGAGCGGGTTGTTCATGACGGCTATGGCCCCCAATTTCATGATGGCGTAGTAAGCCACGACGCACGGAATCAGATTGGGAAGCAGGATAGCCACCGCATCGCCCTGCTTGATGCCGAAATCGGCAAGGCAAGTGGCGAACCGGTCGACCATGTCTTTCGTGTCTTTATAGCTGATCCTGTAGCCCTGAAAGATCAGGGCTGTATTTTCGGGAAACCGGCCGGCGGTTCTGTCCAGGATATCCGGCATGGAAATTTCTTCATAATCGATCTTCTCGGGAACGCCTTCTTCGTAGGACTTCAGCCAGGGCTTTTTCGCATATATACTTTCTTCAGCCATATACTACCCCCTTTCTTCACTTCCGGACTGTAATTGTTTCAACCCAGAACAATATCTGATTTCGCCCGGCCTGTTTTTATCAAATACTTAAATCCCCCCTACCCCCCCTTTATGAAAGGGGGGATACTATTTTCCCTTTGCAAAAGGGGGACTATTTTTACCTTTACAAAAGGGAAATATTGTTTTTACCCCTTTATCAAAGGGGAATATTTCCACTTCACTCCCCTCTTTAGAAAAGAGGGGTCGGGGGAGATTTGGATAAAATCCCCTTATCAATTAATCGCAGAAAATTCCATAAAAAAAGTCCCCGGTTTTAAACCGGGGACTTTTGATGTCCAACACCCAGCACCTGACACCTGCTTTCAGGCTACCTGCGAATCAGTTTCTCCCTTCTTACTCTCTTCCACGCCCATGGCCAGCCAGACCAGCTCGGCTATATCCATAGCGGCCATTGTCTCTTCCTTGCCGCGGTCCTTGAGGCCGTCGCTCAGCATGGTCATGCAGAACGGGCAGGCGGTGGCGATCTTGTCACAGTTAGTCGCGATGGCCATATCCGTTCTCGTGTTGTTTATCCTTTCACCGTGATGTTCCTCCATCCACATCCTGGCGCCGCCGGCACCGCAGCAGAAGCTCCTGTCGAGGCTCTTCTCCATCTCCACCATCTTGATCCCGGGGATGGCGCCGAGTATCTTCCTGGGCTGGTCGTAAATCTTGTTATACCTCCCCAGGAAGCAAGAATCGTGGAGCGTAAACAGCCCTTCCAGGGGCTTCCTCAACTGAATCCTGCCGCTCGCAATCAGGTCGGCCAGGATCTCTGTATGATGGTAGACTTCGTAATTGCCGCCGAACTGCGGATAATCCTTCTTGAGCGCATTATACCCGTGGGGACAGGTCGCAATGATTTTCTTTACGCCGTATCCGTTCATAATCTCGATGTTGTATTGAGCCAGAGCCTGATAGAGATATTCGTTCCCGCCTCTCATTGCGGAATCGCCGCAGCAGCCTTCCTCTGTTCCGAGGATCGCGAAACTGACGCCCGCTTCTTTCAGTATTTTGGCGAACGCCGTGGAAATCTTCTTTCCCCTGTCGTCGAAGGAACCGGAACACCCTACATAGAACAGGTATTCCACATTGGGATCTTCCGCCATGGTCTTGACGCCGAGATCCTTGGCCCAATCGGCCCTCAGGTGCGAACCGATGCCCCAGGGGTTGGAGTTGTTTTCCATGTTCCTGTAAGTCAACTGCAGCTCGGGCGCGAAATCGGCTTCCATGAGAACCTTGTAACGCCTCATGTCGATTATCTTGGGTACATGCTCGATAAACACGGGGCAATGTTCCATACAGTGCATGCAGTTTGTGCAATCCCATATATCCTCGACGCCGACGACGTCGTTGATCAATGATTTTTCCGGCTCCGGGATTTCAGGCGTCCCGCCTTCTCCAGCCGCTTTTTTCGCGGCAAAGACAACCGGCGCCCTCTCCAGCCAGTGATCCTTGATGTGTTGCACAACCTCTTTGGGCGAAAGAGGCTTGCCGGTCAGATAAGCCGGACAGCCGTCCTGGCACCGCCCGCAACGCGTACATGCGTCCGAATCGAAAATCTGCTTCCACGTGAACTCGTCCAGTTTCCCCACTCCGAAAGTCTCGGCCGTCTCGAAATCGCGAATAGGCTCGATCGCGCCGACGGGCTTGAGGGTCTTCATGAACTGATTGGCGGGCGAAGTCACGATATGCAGCAGCCGTGAATAGGGTATATAGGCGATAAAGCCCATGGCCAGGAACGCATGGAACCACCACATGAACTTGTGAAACGCCTTCAAAGTGACAAGGCTGACGCCCTGGAACATCAGGGCCGTTGTATAACCGACAAAAGACCATTGTTCGAATTTGGGATAATCGAATGCGGCGATCCTCAACCCTTCTATAATGAATCCCGTCACCATGATCGCCAGGATCAGGATCAGCACAACGGCATCGTCGACCCTGTTGTCCATCTTGCCCTTGTAGCCGAGCCTGTCGGGCTTCTGGAAATAACGCCTGTTAATCGCCATGACCACCCCGATAATGGCGAAGAGACCGAACAAATCCATAATAAACGAAAACATCAGATAGGGTTTCCCCAGGAAGTGAATACCGGAGTATGCCTGGAAGGCGTCGAAGGCGGCACCCCAGATAAGGACAAAGAATGCGAAAAAGATCAGGCCGTGAATAAGCCCAGGGTATCGATCCCTCCAGACCGATGCCTGCAGGATTCCATTCATTACGAGGATCTTGATCCTCTCGCCCAGGTTGTCTGTTCGCAACTCCGGCTTCCCCATGGCGGTCCAGAGCTGCCATCTCTTATAAATGCCATAGGCCATGACAGCCAACGCAATCAACGCGAATATGTCAAGAGGTATCTGGAAATTATGCGCATTCCAGAAAACTTCCCGCCCCTCGTTGCCGGCAGAAAAAACCATCGTCTCCATACTGAATCCTCCTCACTTACATTTCCCTTCCCCCACAATTTTAGGGGGCGGAACCGATCCGCCCCCTAAAATATCGCTTCTATTCAGCAAGCAATTTCTTGCATTCTTTTGTCATTTCCGGAACGACTTTGAAGAGATCGTCCACGATACCGTAATCGGCTTTCGCGAAGATCGGGGCTTCCGGATCCTTATTGATCGCCACGATATATTTGGAAGAGCTCATCCCCGCGAGATGCTGAATTGCGCCCGAAATACCACAGGCGATATACAGGTTCGGAGAAACGGTCTTCCCAGTCTGGCCGACCTGATCCTTCAAGGGCCTCCATCCCGCGTCCACGGCAGCCCTCGAAGCGCCGACAGCCCCCTTGAGGACTCCGGCCAGCTCCTCGAGAATCACGTAATTCTCGGGGCCTTTCATCCCGCGTCCGCCGGATACGATGATATTGGCCTCGGAAACGTCCAGGGCACCGCCCGTATCTTTCTGCACTTCAAGAACCTTTGTCTTCAAAGAGGCAGGATCCAGACCCGGATCGAATTTCACGACCTCTCCGGCCTTCGCGTTTTCCACGACGGGAAAAACATTGGGCCTCAGCGAGGCCATCTGCGGGGAGCCGGAAACCACAACTTCACCGTAACACTTGCCCGCATACATGGGCCTCACGGCGACGAGCTTGCCGTCTACTATCTTCAGATCAGTACAATCCGAAGCCATTCCGGTCGCCAGTTTGCCGACCAGTCTCGCCGAGAGGTCCTTCCCCTGGGCCGACGCGGCCAGCAGAAGAATGGACGGGCTGTTTTCTTTCACGACCTTTGCCACGGCCGCGGCATGGGCATCGGTTGTATAGGGTTCAAAAGCGGGATCATCCGCCAGATATACTTTATCTACGCCGCATTTTCCAAGCTGGCCGGCCATCGCTTCCACGCCTGAGCCCAGTAAAACGGCACAGACTTCTTCTCCAAGCTGATCGGCAAGCTTCCTGGCTGTACTGGCGCATTCAAGACTTACTTTGCGTAAGGCGCCGTCTCTTTGTTCTGCAACAATCCACACACCTTTTGCCATTTTATATTCCTCCCTTTTATATTTTAGATAACCTTCGCCTCTTCCCTGAGAAGCTTGCACACCGTTGCAGCCTTCTGAGCCGGGTCTTCACCTTCGATAATTTTTCCAGGAGGCCTTGCAGGCGGAGGTACAGTTTTCACGACCCTGGCTTTGATGTCGGCGGTAATCCCCAGGGCCGCCGCATTCTTGACATCAACCGGTTTCTTCTTGGCCTTCATGATGCCGGGCAGCGATGCATAGCGTGGCTCATTGAGCCCTTTCTGTGCGGTAATAACACAGGGGAGGGGACTCTGGATCACGAGCTGCGCGCCTTCGACGGGCCTCACGACCTTGACCGACTTGTCCACGATCTCCAGTTTGGTCGCGATCGTAATCTGCGGGATTCCCAGCAGCTCGGCGAGTACAGCGCCGACCTGGCCGGAATCGTCATCGATCGCCCTCTGGCCGCAGAAGATTATGTCATAAGGAAGGGTTTTGATCGCGGCGGCCAGGGCCGTTGCCGTAGTAAACGCATCAGCGCCGTAAAGGGAGGGATCGTCGATATGAACCCCCTTCTCGGCGCCCATGGCGAGAGCCGTTCTGATCGTTTCCATCGCCCGGGCCGGGCCCACGGATATGATGGTCACGTCGCCGCCGTATTTTTCCTTCAATCTCAAGGCTTCTTCTACGCCGAACTCGTCATACGGATTCATAACCCACTTGATGCCTTCTTCAACAATACCGGACCCATCCGGTTTCACTTTGATCAGGGCTTCCGTATCCGGAACTTGTTTTACACATGCAATAATATTCACGTTTTCCTCCTTTCCCGGGACAAGGGCCGGCGCACCCTCCAGAGTCGCCGGCCGGCTCATCCATCATTTGAGGTTAATAAGGGTTGAAGGCTGCCGGCCAAGGGCTAAAGGCCGGAGAACCGACTTTTTCTCCTTCTGCCTTTTGCCTTTCGCCATTTGCCTTGTTATAGCCTGTTCTTCACTATATCATCAACAACGGACGGATCGGCAAGCGTGGTCGTGTCTCCCAGATCCGTAACATCGCCGGCCGCCACTTTCTTCAGGATCCTTCTCATGATCTTGCCGCTCCTGGTCTTGGGAAGACCGTCCGCCCACTGGATCTTTTCCGGCGTGGCGATCGGGCCGATCAGCGTCCTTACGTGCGCGATAAGCTCTTTCTTCAGCTCTTCCGATTTCTTTACACCCGTCTTCAGCGTGACATACGCATAGATAGACTGGCCTTTGATCTCGTGCGGATAACCGACGACCGCCGCTTCCGCGACAGAGGGATGGGCCACCAGGGCGCTTTCGACTTCGGCGGTACCCATCCTGTGGCCGGATACATTGATAACATCGTCGATGCGTCCGGTGATCTGGTAGTAGCCGTCCTTGTCTCTTCTCGCGCCGTCACCGGTGAAATAATAGCCGGGGAACTGCTCGAAGTAGGTCTCCTGAAATCTCATGGGATCGCCGTAAACGCCCCTCATGATTCCGGGCCAGGGCTTCCTGATACAGAGGGCGCCTGTAGCCACCGTTTCCTTTATTTCGGCCCCCGTCTGGTCGTCCACGAGCACGGGCTCGACTCCCATGAAGGGAAGGGTCGCCATTCCGGGTTTGATATCGATAGCGCCGGGCAGGGGCGTAATGAGGATGCCGCCCGTTTCGGTCTGCCACCAGGTATCCACGATCGGGCACTCGCCGCGGCCGACTGTATTGTAATACCAGTTCCACGCCTCGGGGTTGATCGGCTCTCCGACTGTCCCGAGAATCCTCAGGGAGGAAATATCCGCCTTCTTCACCCACTCGCTCCCCTCTTTCGCGATCGCACGGATGGCTGTCGGGGCTGTATAGAAAATATTGACTTTGTACTTTTCAACAATTTTCCAGAACCGGCTGACATCGGGGTAGTTGGGCACGCCTTCGAACATGACCGAGGTGGCTCCATTGCAGAGCGGTCCGTAGACAATGTAGCTGTGCCCGGTGACCCAGCCGATGTCGGCGGTGCACCAGTAGACATCGTTTTCATGGTAATCGAAAATCATCTTGTGAGTGTAAGCAACGTAGACCAGATATCCACCCGTTGTATGCATAACGCCCTTGGGCTTGCCCGTGGAACCCGATGTGTAGAGAATAAAGAGGGGATCTTCGGCGTCCATCCACTGCGGCTCACAAACGGCGCTCGCTTTCGCCATCGCCTCGTCCCACCAGATATCTTTTCCTTTATTCATCTCGCACTTGATCTTGTCGCCCACCCGCTTTACCACGATGACTTTCTCAACGGAAGGACACTCTTTCAAGGCGTCGTCCGCGTTCGTCTTCTGGGGAACGGCCTTGCTGCCGCGGAACGTGCCGTCACAGGTAACCAGGATTTTACTCGCGCTGTCCTGGATCCTGTCCCTGAGGGAATCGGAGCTGAAGCCTCCGAAAACGATGCTGTGGATAGCACCGATCCGGGTACAGGCGAGCATGCCGATCGCCAGCTCAGGTATCATCGGCAGATAGAAGCAGACCCTGTCCCCCTTCTTAACGCCGTTGGCTTTGAGGACATTCGCGAACTTGCAAACTTCCTCGTGCAGCTGCTTATAGGTGAACGCCCTGTCCTCGCCCGGCTCGTTGCCTTCCCACTGGATGGCGATCTTGTTCCCTCTTGTCTTGAGCTGCTTGTCCAGGCAGTTGTAGGAGACGTTGAGTTTCCCGTTCGTGAAGAACTTCACGTAGATGGGACCTTTCCTGACATCGAAATTATAATCCTCGACTTTATCCCATTTTTTGAACCATTCCACGTACTCCGAGGCGACTTCGGACCAGAATCCCTCTGGATCCTCTATAGAGCGCTTGTACAGTTTATCATAAGCCGCCCGGCCTCCTATGTACGCCATCTTTTCGATTTTTCCCGGTACCGGATATACTTCCTTCAACTGAACCTTTTCTTCTGCCATGCTTTAACTACCTCCCATTAGTACTTTTTCGATTGATTCCTTCGCCATTCTAATTTCACAAAGGGGGAGATCAAACCCGCAGGACCGCTCAGATCAAAATTCCCCATTCGGTTTGGCATCGAATTGCAAAGGCATGTTCTTAAAAGAAAAGAAAGAAAATTACGAAACTGCGCTGAAATCGCCCCGAAAAAAGGCGCCGTGGACGGTTTTAAACACGGGCACCCCCCGGAACCAAAATTCGACGGAGTATAAATTGGCAACATTGCCATGTCAAGAAAAATTTAGTGAAATTTGCACAGCTTCCGCTATGCAGGCTCCCCGGTTCCGAGTTCAGAATCCCGAGTTTCCCGCTTTCGCCCTTCGCCTTTTGCAGCGTCATCCTGAGCCTGCCGAAGGATGACGTCTCTTTTCACCTTCCCCCTTTCACCCCTTCACATGCTTTTTTTTCTTGACACCCGAGGTAAGTAGATGTTAGTTGTACCCCCAGTATGTAGTATACGGGGTTCTATACGTTTGAAAAAAGAAAGGAGGTGAGTATCCGGCAAGTAATATCGAGGGGTTAAATGCCACCGGCCGATGCCGGTATCATCACTTTTAACAAGCAGCAGAACCGAGTTGGAAACAGGATCCTTCCCGGAAACGTGCATGGGGGGAAGGAGACGGATCAAAACCAACAAATAGGAGGAAGACATGAAGAGATTAATCGTATGCTTGCTCGCTGCAGGCCTGATCGCCGCCTTCAGTCTGCCCGCCGCGGCAGTGGATGTGCAGTTCAGCGGTCAGTTCAAGGCGGAGGGCTGGTATGAAACCGCGAGGAACCTGAGGGACGATTCGTCAGTAACGAAGGCCCCGGCAACGGGTATTTTCGATCAGAGCCTCAGGCTGGATACCACCTTCAAGGTATCGGAAGGCCTCGCCCTGAAGACCAGGATTTACGCCCTGGACAAGATCTGGGGAGACAAAACAGGCACTGCCGACACCAAGGACCGTCTGAATGACAGCTCCAGGTACGCGAGAGAGAACATCGAATTCGAGCGCGCCTATGCCGAATTCAACATCCCCAAGGGCATGCTCCGCGTCGGTTACGCCCCCACGGGCACCCTGGGACCGCTCTTTGCGGATAACGACAATACCGCGGGCATGGTCCGCTGGTACGGCTATTTCGGCCCCTGGACCTTCATCGTCAGCCCGGAAAAGGGAACCGAGAAGGAAGTCACGAATCCTGCAAGTATTTCGTATGCAAATCAGTCTGATGTCGATTTCAACTATGTCCAGATGGTCGCCATTTACAAATGGGCGACGGGTGACGCCGGGCTGGGCTATGTCTACTATGTGGACAAGACCGGAAGAACAACCGCCGATCCCTACCAGGCTATCTATCACCGGTTCGTACCCTATGGCCGGATGACTTTCGGGCCCGTGTACTTTGAATTCGAGATCAACTACGTAACCGGCGATTACAGGGATTACGAAAGCACGACGACCGATATCTCGCGGCGCGGCTATGACCTCTACGGCCTGCTCCGCTACAATGTCGGCCCCGCCTATGTCGGAGTCCAGTACGCCTATGTATCCGGTGACGATCCCTCAACGGCCGACAAGTACGAAGCCGGCATTTCGAGCGGCCGCGAGTGGAAGCCCTGCCTGATCCTCCTCAACTCCGACCGGGATAAGTATCTCGGAGCCCTCGGAAGCGGCGGAACAGCAGTACTCGGCAATACTTACTCGTCAAACGGCGCCAACAACTTCCAGCTCTATCAGGGATTTGTCGGCTTCAAGCCGATCGACAAGCTCGAGCTCTTCGCCAGCTACTCGTATGTGAAGCTGAACGAGAAGCCGACCGGCTACGTGGATGACAAGGTCGGAAACGAAGCGGATATCACCGCGACATACAAGATTTTCGACAACCTGTCCTACATGATCGGCTTCGGCTACCTGTGGGCCGGCGATGCCTGGAAAGGCACCAGCGCCGCTGCCCAGACCCAGAACGACTGGCTCCTGATGCACAGGCTGACACTGAACTTCTAACGGTCAGAGTCGATTTAAACCCCGGGGGGAAACTCCCGGGGTTTTTTTATATACAAGGCTAAGGAGACGGGTGAAAGCCAGAATCCGGATGTGGCGTGGCAGTCATGATTCAAAGGTCTTGAAGGGCGAAAGGTCCCCGCGAGGAGCTCGCAGCGGCTCTACTCGGGATTGGATTTGTGCTGATCAGGGTCTCGATCCTTTCCAGGAGCGGATGAAGGGTCCCGCTGTCCAGGGCGGAAATGGAGATTGCCTGAAAACGGCCGCACAGGATCTCGAGGAGCCTCTTGTCGGGAAAGAGGTCTTCCTTGTTGAAAACCCTGATGGCGGGCTTGTCGATGATATCCAGTTCCTCCAGTATCTTCTCGACGGATCTGATATGGTTTTCGAAATCGGGGTTGCTGATATCGATGACGTGCAGAAGGATATCGGCTTCGCGCAGTTCTTCCAGGGTCGCCCGGAAAGCCGAGAAAAGTTCCTTCGGCAGGTCTCTTATAAAACCCACCGTGTCGGTTATGACCGCCTCCCGGTCTTTCGGGAAGCGAAGCCGTGAGCTTTTCGGATCCAGTGTCGCGAAGAGCCGGTCTTCCGTGAAAACGCGGCTGTTCGTCAGTGTATTCAGGAGAGTGGATTTTCCGGCATTGGTGTAGCCGACAATGGATATGACGGGAAGTCCCGTCTTTTCCCTCTTGACGCGGCGCTGGCTTCTCGCCTTCTGGATATCCGCGAGATCCTGCTCCAGGCGGCGGATCCGGTCCCTGACCCTTCGCCGGTTGATCTCGAGTTTCGTCTCTCCGGGGCCTGTCCCCCCGATCCCTCCGGTCAGCCTGGACATCGCCGTGTTCTTCGTCGCCAACCTGGGCAAAAGGTACTTCAACTGGGCAAGCTCGACCTGTATTTTCCCTTCCCTGCTGTGAGCCCTCCGGGCGAATATGTCCAGGATCAACTGCGTCCTGTCGATTACCTTCAATTCCGTGAAATCCGTTATGGAGCGCACCTGCGCCGGGGATAGTTCATGGTCGAAAATAAGGAGATTTGCTCCTATCTGCAGGGCCCGGATGACCAGATCGGAGAGTTTTCCTTTTCCGAGCAGAAATTTGGGATCGAACTGCGGCCTGTGCTGGACTACTGTGTCGAAAACCTGCACGCCGGACGATTCCGCAAGCTCCTTCAGTTCGTCCAGGGCGTATTCTCTGTCGGTCGCCGCGGTTTCCACTCTGACAAGAATGGCCCTCTCGCGCGAGTCCACTTTTCGGACTCTCTGGGTCCTGACAAACTCCTCTTCCAGGGCCTGGATAAAGGCGAGGAAATGGATGCCGAGTTGAGAAGGGATCTGCGGTTCGAGAATAGTCCAGAATCTGCCTTCCGGGTTTTCAGGTATCAGGTGGGCCGTATATACTTTTCCCGGCAGGCCGTCCCCTTCAACTTCCACGGCGCTCGCCAAGTCAAGCCGCAGTAGGGCGAGGTCGGTAAGATCATCTCGGCTCAGGGGTTCTTTATTCAGATGAGTGTGAATCAGGCGCAGGCCCTTCAGCCGGGCGGAAGACGACCGGAACCGGTCCAAATCGGGTATGACAATCTGCCGGTGATCGCCGACCATGACGTAATCGGTTTCTCCCTTTCGGTTGACCAGGATGCCGATTTGCCGGTTTATCTCGCTGGAAATTTCCGTCAGGCTTCTTGCCAGCTCATGGGTCAGTACTCTGTCGGGCGGGATCCTTTTTCTGTAGAGTTGCTCGATTCTCTGGATTTGTCCTGCCTTGAGGCCGGACAGGTTGCCGTATATCTTTTTAATACCGTGAACTCCTTTGAATTTTGGGATAAAGGCGAACAGCGCAAGGTAAATTTCCTGAAAACCTTTCGCCTTTAGCCTCTGCCTTTTGCCGACAGATTCATACTTCTTTCAGATTGTGTTTGAATTTATGGGGATTCACCCTTTTTTCCATGCTGTCAAGGAACTTCGACCATGCATCCGTTTTGAACTGCGATATTGTCTTCCTGGGCTTTTTTGTGTTGCATTTCGGACAAGCTATGTCCTCGGGTTCTTCCCCGATTTTGTGGAAGACTTCGAATACATGGTTGCAATTCACGCACTCGTAATCGTACAAAGGCATATGTTAAACTCCTCGGTCAGATAGACTGATGTTTATTTTCTATCACTGCCTAACGTATCGGTCAAGATGGATTCTGTTTTTACCCCTTTATCAAAAGGAGGATATTTTTACTCCACTCCCCTCTTTAGAAAAGAGGGGCCGGGGGAGATTTGATATCATCCTTAAACCCCCCCTGCCCCCCCTTTATGAAAGGGGGGTTTTATTTTCCCCTTCGCCTCTCCCCGGATTTACTCTTTATTTAGTCAGCGGTTCTTTGATATATAGCATCATCTTAGCGTGCTACTTGCCCGTCATGCCGGCTTTCGCCGGATGTCCAGCATAGTTTATTGAGGAAAGCACCGAAACAAAATGAAAGAAATACACATGAATCAGGATACGAGGCGTGTGGTGCTGATATCTCTTCTTCTCGCCGTCGCCGCCCTCATTGTCTTCTGGCAGGTAAAAGATTTCGGTTTCATCAATTACGACGACCCGGATTACATCCTGGATAATCCCCCGGTTCGCAGCGGACTTACCGCCGCCTCCGCGCTATGGGCTTTCACCAGTTTCCATGCCAGCAACTGGCATCCGCTCACATGGATCTCCCATATGCTCGATGTCCAGTTATTCGGGCTGAGCCCGGGGGGCCACCACATTATTAATCTCCTGTTTCATATAGCGAATTCTATTCTCCTCTTCCTGATTTTAATGCGGATGACCAATGCGCTCTGGCGGAGCGCCTTCGTGGCGGTCCTTTTTGCGCTGCATCCGCTCCATGTCGAATCAGTAGCCTGGATATCGGAACGAAAGGATGTACTGAGTTCCTTTTTCTGGATGCTCACCATGGGAGCTTACGCTCTTTATGCGGAACATCCAGGACTTAAGCGGTATCTGGTCACTCTCCTCTTTTTTGCTCTGGGTCTCATGGCCAAGCCGATGCTGGTTACGCTCCCCTTTGTACTCCTGCTCCTCGATTTCTGGCCGCTGGGACGCCTCCGCGGCAAAGAGGAACCCAAGGGAGCCCCGGCTGCAGGCATCGGACGGAAAACGCGTAAAATGAAGAAAAGATCCGAAACCGGGACCCGAACGCCCAAACCTGCGGAAACTTCCATTCAGTGGTCTCTTCTGTTGCCCCTGGTAAAAGAAAAAACGCCCTTTTTTCTTTTTTCAGCAGCATCGAGCGTAATCACTTATCTCGCCCAGCAAAAGGGGGGGGCAGTAGCCACGCTGGAATTGATTCCGTTCACCAGCCGGATAGGAAACGCCGTTGTATCCTACGCCAAGTACATCGTGAAACTTTTCTGGCCGGTCAATCCATCCGTATTTTATCCGCACGAGATCGTCCTGCCTGCATGGCAGGTTGCCGGGGCTCTGCTCATGATTGTGCTGATAACCCTGTTCGCGGTCGGGACCATGCGGCGCGCACCGTTCCTGGCCGCCGGATGGCTGTGGTACCTCGGAACGCTGGTGCCGGTCATCGGGATTGTGCAGGTGGGGGCCCAGGCGATAGCGGACCGGTATACATATATTCCGTTTATCGGCCTATTCATCATGCTGGCGTGGGGCACGCCGGAGCTGTTGAAAAGATGGAACATCAGCAACACGGCGATCGCCGTCCTGGCAGGGATTGTGCTTTGCGCGTCCGCATTTGCGTCATGGACACAAGCAAAATATTGGACTGACGATATAACCCTTTTTCAGCGCGCCCTGAAATCTACAACAGGAAACTATGTGGCGCATTTCCGGCTGGCTTATGCGCTGAGTCAGCAGAACAGGTTCGAGGAGGCCCGACATCATTTCACGGAGGCACTCTTCATCAAGCCCGATTCCTATCAGGCGCACAACAATTTAGGCATCGTCCTGCGCCGCCAGGGAAAGACAGACGAAGCGATACGCCATTTCGGGGAGGCAATACGCTTGAAGCCGGACCTGTCCGAAGGTTACAATAATATGGGGATAGCCCTGCTTTCAAAAGGCATGTCTGAAGAGGGATTAAAGTATCTCCAGAAATCTATTTCTATCAATCCCTCGGACCCGGAAATACATTATGTAGTAGCGAGCGCAATGGCTCAGAACGGCCGCCTGGAAGAATCCCTCAAGTATTTCGGCGAATGCCTGAGAATTAACCCGCGTAACGCAATGGCTCACAATAATATGGGGATCGTTCTGGCCAGGCTGGGAAAAATAGATGAGGCCATAGCTCATTTCAGGGAAGCCCTGTGGATAAATCCCGGGATGGAGCAGGCCCGGGACAACTTGAGGACGGCGATGCTACAGAAAAAAACCGCAGAGAGCAGAAGGCAGCGGGATGGAAATTGAAATCAGATCAGAATTAGCGTCCCCCTCGAGGACAGCGGAAACCCCGACAGCCCCCTTTTACCTCCACCTGGGCCTTCTGCCCTTAGCCTTGAGCCTTTAATTTACATCACCCCTTTGTACCATCCGCCGTCGATCTGAATAGCCGCCCCTGTTATATAGCCGGCCTGTTCGGAAGCAAGGTAAGTCACAAGGCTTGCGAATTCCTCCGGAGTGCCAAGTCTCTTCATGGGTATTTCAGATTCCCATTTTTTGATGACTTCCTCCGGGGTCGTCTTTTCTTTCCCGGCGATCGTCTTTGCGAGATTCCTGACGCGGTCCGTCAGAGTGTATCCGGGGCATACACTGTTTATGGTGATGTTGTATGGAGCGAGTTCGTTGGACAGGGACTTGGCGAAACCGATCACGCCGGAGCGGACCGTATTGGACAGGATCAGCCCGTCTATGGGTTGCTTGACCGCGATGGAAGTCATATTAATGATGCGGCCCCATCTCTTTTCCTTCATGACAGGCACCACTTCGCGGGTCATTGCAATCGTGCTCATCAGGTTGAGCCTGACCCCGTAATACCAGAGATCGTCGCCGATTTCGAGAAAACTGACCGAGGGCGGCCCTCCGGCGTTATTGACCAGTATATCCACTGTTCCGAAGTGGTCTATTGAGCTGCGGACGAAGTTCCTGGCCTGCTCAAGATCGGTCACATCCGCCGCGATCGAAAATACTTGACCGCTTGTCTCTTTCCTGATCATTTCCGCCGCTTCCGGGAGACTGGGGTCATCCAGGGCGCAGATAGCGACTTTTGCCCCTTCTCTCGACAATTCCAGCGCAACGGCCCTTCCCAGCCCCATACTGCCGCCGGCCACCAGCGCAACTTTATTCTTCAATTTCAGGTCCATGTCATTTCCTCCAGCATCCTTTTCGCCCTGTTTAACAAATCCTGCCGGATGAGTCAACGGACTTGGAGAAAATATCGAGGGAATTTATCCGCCGTGCATGAAAATAAATCTTGAAATTCTGAAAACTCCAAGATTAGTATAAATAAGGCCAGAGGCAAAGGATAAAAGAAGACGTCATCCTGAGCTTGTCGAGGGAAATAAAAAAACGCTTCGCGATCCTGAAAAAGAAGGAGGAACCTTAAGCCCATGGATAACTATAAACATTCGCGGAGAAAAGCCATGGAGAGAATTGTGCTGTTCTTGTCGGCGCTGTTTGCCTTTTTCGTCCTCCTTTACGCGACCGGCGAAAAGGCCGTGGATGCGGCAAAACCAGCGAAGACCTCACATTCTTGCAAAGCCTGCCACGCCGACCTGAATAAAGTCCTCCCCAAGGGACATCAGTCTGTGAGCGGGGATGATATTTCCATATGCGCTCCCTGCCACGCACCGGAATTCTCGGGCAAAGCGGAAGCAAATGCCTATTCGGCAGGACTGCACCGCGCCCATGAAAAACCCCAGACAAAGCTGGATTGTCTGGTCTGCCACAACTGGACCCCGGGAAAGAGCTTTACAGTCTATAATCAGAAAACCTCCATGGGAGCGCCCTCGAAGGAGGATATGCAGCTCATGGAAAAGGTGTTCCTTTCCTGGGCGGAATCGCCGTACCTGGATTCAATCCACGCAAAGAAGAATGTCGATTGCATGGGATGCCACGGCAAGTCACTTCCAAGGGAAGGCGACACCGTGAATAACGACCGGTGCCTCGCCTGCCACGGTCCGCTGGACAAACTGGAGGCCAAAACAGCCCCGAAAGATTTTCCCGACCGCAATCCCCATAAATCACATCTCGGAGACGTCGCCTGCACTGTATGCCACCACGCCCATAGCGTATCCAAGACTTATTGCCTCGAATGCCACAAGACTTTCGAGATGAAAATACCGGGGGGCTGAGAGGGATCATCGATACTGAAAAGGGCGGCCTTGCGGCCGCCCTTCGACGGAGTGATTTCCCGTGAATTTCAAGTCCCGGATGCGGCGTTTTTCCCGGCTATTCTTCCCATCACTATACAGTCGGTAATCGCGCAACTGCCCAATCTGTCGCCGCCATGAACTCCTCCGGAGACCTCCCCCGCGGCATACAGCCCGGGTATCACCCGGCCTTCCCTGTCCAGCAGTTGAGCTCTGGTGGTTATCTGTAACCCGCCCATAGTATGGTGTATCGCCGGCCATTGCGGAACCGCATAAAACGGCTTCATTTCGATTTTCGCCCGGAGCCTCGGTTTTCCGAAATCCTTGTCGACGCCCGCGTCCACAAAGGAATTATACTTCTTGACTGTCTCGGCAAGACCCGCTGGGTCGATACCGGCGGCCTTGGCCAGATCTTCAATGGTGTCCGCCTTGAATATCCTTTTCTTGGCGATCCCATCGGTGAGCACTTCACTTCTTGTGAAATTCCGCCAGGAGGTATCGTCGAAAATGGTCCAGGTCGGTTTTTCCTTCAGCACAAATGCCTCATGATTGGCAATCGCCTCTCTTGGCGCCAGCTCGTTGATGAATCTCTTGCCATCCTTCCATACGTATATCGCGAATGCCGGTGAAGTGAAGGGGATAAGCGCCGGTTTATCGAGGATGCCCGTATTCGGATCCGCAAAAGGATACAACTGAATGCGATCCATCTGCGTCGTTGCCGCCCTGATGTCTTCTGCGGCCCTGATGGACTCCCCGGTGGCCCCCGGCTGATTGGTCGATAGCCATTCTTTTGTGAGATACGGCACCTCTTTGGTTCTCATGCTCACGTCCCGCGAAAAGCCGCCGCTCGCCAGAACAGTCGCCTTCGAGGCCTTGAAATACATTGTCTTGCCCCTGGCATTGACCTGAAGACCCAAGACCCTGCCCGAGAGCGGTTTTTCTCTCACGATCCCGGTAACCTGATATTCCAGAAGAACGGGAATACGTTTCTCCTTGGCGGCGCGGTACAAAGCATTGACGATATCCGCCCCGCTTATGTTCCTGGTTTGGTGCGTCCGCGCCCGCGAATGGCCGCCCGCCTGGATTATCAATCCCGGCGGAAAGTCCACGCCCAGATCCACAAGCCAATCCAAAGCATCGGGAGCTCCGTTGACTACTGTCTTGACCAGATCGGGCCAGTTTAGATTATGACCGGCTTTCATCATATCCTGGTACATCAGCTCAGGGCTGTCTGCTTCAAGGTCAGTCCTCTGCTTGCGTATCTTGGAGGTCCAGGCAGCCATCTGGCCGCCGTTTATGATGGAATTTCCGCCGTAAGTGGGCATCTTCTCCAGAACGATTACCTTGGCCCCCGCTTCCGTGGCCGTTATGGCCGCAGCGAGGCCCGCGAAACCCGATCCCACGACCACGACATCCGCCGTCCTGTCCCACTTCTTGGGAGGGGGCACCGCGTTGACTTCTCTTAAACCAAGTCCGGTCAGGGCTATGGCGCCTGCTCCGACCGCTGCACCCTTTATCAGAGTACGCCGAGTCAGACCTTTTTTATCTTCCTGTCCATCCATAGAGTCTCCCCCTTTCTGTCCTGATTTATGTCCTGCAAAGTCCTTACCTTTGTCCCCGCTCTTTCATCACCTCCTTGCGGCTCACAGGACAAAAGCCCCATGGCGTTTGTAAGTGTTTGATTAATATGAGTTTTTGAAAAGTTTAGAAATGACGCGTAAAATTATGCTTCCAGTCCGGAATAAAGATTAACAGGATTATCTGACGGAAATGACGTTTGTTATACATTTAGATTAACCATGGATTTTGTCAAGATAAATTTTAGGATATAAATCAAGCTTATTTTCTTTTCAAAAAAAGATTGACTTTTTTCAGAAGAGTGACATACTGTCTCAAAATTTGAGACTATGATTATGATCCTATTTACAAGAAGAGCATTGAGAAATCCCGCCGGGTTATTGCGTCTTTTGTTGCTCGCTCTTCTTCTGGGTGCAATCGAGGGCACCCGTCGTTTTTAGGACATAACCATACATAAATCGTTCCTGAAAGCCATGGGTGACCTAATCCATGGCTTTTTTATTGAGGGCAAGCTGTTTCTAAAAATATCAACACAAATAAAGAGGCAGATCATGCACGAGATATTATGGCATGGACGGGGTGGCCAGGGAGTGGTAGTTGCCGCGCAGATTCTCGCCGAAGCCGCCTACCTTCAGGGATTCAGAGGAGTGACTTCGGCGCCTACATTCGGCCCGGAGAGGCGGGGAGCCCCATTGACGGCTTCCACGAGAATCTCCGATGAACCCATCCGGACATTTTCCCAGATAGAAAAGGCGGACACAGTGGTGGTGCTCGATGAGACGCTTTTCAAGGTTGTCGATATTATCGCCAAGGCGAAAAAAGGAGGGCTCATAATCATCAATACACCCCTTTCTCCGGAACAAATAGACATTGAGGGGTGCTTTGACATTGCAACCGTCGATGCTGCGGCCATCTCCCTGAAACACCATCTGATCAAAGAGGGGGCTCCGGTAGTCAATACACCCCTGCTGGGCGCTTTCGCAAAGACATCGGGTATGCTTTCGCTGGAAAATATTGAAAAGGCTCTTGGTGGAAAGATATCCAGAGAGGCCGTGGCCCGGAACTTCTCTACCGTGAAGGCGGCGTATGACGAGACAGCAGTAATGAAAAAGGTGAATTGACGGGGAATACAACATGAGTAAGAGAGACAACAGTATATCCGCCATGGGAGAGCCGGCGGTTGGAGAAGCCGGCAAGACCGGGGACTGGAGAAGCTCCAGGCCGGTAATCGATCATCAGAAATGCATTCCGTCCCTCAAGAAAAAATCGGCCTGTTTCCTGTGCTGGCTTTACTGCCCGGAAGGAGTCGTTAAGGCCGGGATCCCGGTGAGGATCGATCTGGAATACTGTAAAGGGTGCGGTGTCTGCGCTGAGGAATGCCCCCCGAAAGCGATCACAATGGTAAGGGAGGACAGGCAAAATGGGTGACGTCCAGATTATGACGGGCAATCAGGCCGCCGCTACAGGCGCATTGCTCAGTGGTGTACAGGTCGTTGCGGCTTACCCCATTACTCCGCAATCTCAGCTTTCGGAGATCATGTCGCAGTACATTGAAAGCGGAAAACTGCGTGCCGAATATGTCAGGGTGGAAAGCGAGCACTCGGCCATGACCGTATGCATATCGGCATCGACGACCGGCGCCAGAGTCTTTACCGCCACAAGCGCCAACGGGCTTCTTTACATGCATGAGCAACTCCACTGGGCCGCCGGCTCGCGGCTTCCCATCGTCATGTGCTGCGTCAACAGGGGCGTGGGCGCCCCCTGGACCATTTTCAATGACCAGCAGGACTCTCTTGCCCAGAGGGATACGGGGTGGATCCAGATATACTGCCGGAACAATCAGGAGATACTGGATACGGTTATCCAGGCTTACAGAATCGCGGAGAATGTCTATGTGCCTGTCATGGTCTGTTATGACGGATTCGTTCTGTCCCATACCATGATGCCCGTCGAGATTCCCGGGCCCGGCGCGGTCAAGGATTTTCTCCCCCCGTATAAACCCCACACGATCCTCTCCCCGGAGAATCCAAAAAATCTCAATCCCGTCTTGTTCCCGTGGCGAAGAGAGAATTCGGAGGGGGTATTGTGCGACGGTTACATGGAAATGCGCTATAAACTGCAGGCCGCCCTCGACGGGTCCAGAGAGGTGATTACGTCTGTCAGTCGGGATTTCAGCGACACTTTCGGCAGGGACCACGGAGGCATGATCTGGGAATACCGGACAGAAGACGCAGAAATCATTTTGACAGGGATGGGCTCCATTGCCAGCGAGGCGACCGTGGCCGCCGATATGCTGAGAAACGACGGGGTGCGTGCAGGAGTAGTGGGGGTCAGGGTTTTCAGGCCTTTCCCGAAAGATGAAGTCAGAACGGCCTTCAAAAAGGCCGGAGCTGTCGCCGTATTCGAGAAGAGCATAAGCTATGGTTTTGAAGGCGGGCTCTGTTCGGAATTGAAAGCAGCCCTGTACGGAACGGGAACGAACATCCCTGTATATAATTACATCGCCGGCCTCGGTGGGAGAGATGTAAAGGCCGGTGAAATTGCGGAAGCGGCCCGAAGCGCCCATGCCGGCATGAAAGCCGGCCAGGCGGAAAAGCCGACCGTGTGGCTGAATTGCCACACAGGATAACAGAATACGAAATTTGTAAAATATCAGTGTCAGGAGACAACATGCCGGAAAATTTATTCAAACTCAACGCTAAAGAATACATCCTGCCCGGAAGCCGGGCCTGCCAGGGCTGCGGCCTTTCTCTCGCTTATCGGTTTGCTCTGAAGGCCTTGCGGGAGAACACGATTGTCACGCTGCCCGCAAGTTGTCTTTGCGTTCTCCATGGGTTATATCCAAGTACGCCGGTCATGGTCCCCTGCCTCAACTGTTCGTTCGCCAGTACGGCGGCATCGGCGTCCGGGATCGTGGCGGGTTTGCAGGCCCTGAATAAATCGGATATCACCGTAGTTGCCATCGCCGGTGACGGAGGGACCTTCGACATGGGAATACAGTCGCTGAGCGGTGCCGCGGAAAGGGGAACGGATTTCATTTATGTATGTTACGATAACGAAGGCTACATGAATACGGGCACGCAGCGCTCCAGCGCCACGCCCCTGGGCGCCCTGACTTCGACCACGCCTATCCTGACAAAACAGCAGCACAAAAAGGATTTTACGAAGATCATGGAGGCGCACGATATTGCTTACATCGCGACGACATCCCCTTCATATCCCATCGATCTCTACGAAAAATTCGTCAAGGCGAAAAAGATCAAGGGCACGCGCTATATTCACATCCATACACCGTGCCCCCCCGGATGGGTTTACCCGCCGAAGGATACTGTGAAAATGGGGAGGCTCGCAGTCGAGACAGGAATCACCGTTTTACTGGAGATTGAAAACGGCAG
>Ga0067045_1002756_pt1 | contig 54226 bp, 45 predicted proteins | sample TerdegcTABiofilm_FD_59184 | JGI IMG/M metagenome (GOLD analysis project Ga0067045, IMG submission 59184) | Combined Assembly of (Gp0054472, Gp0054536) Wastewater bioreactor microbial communities from Singapore -Terephthalate degrading...
GCAACCTCCAAAAATTTATTTTATGTATAATATAAAAAGTATGTGCTCTGATGCGCTGAAACCAAATTACTCTTAAAATAGGACATGGTTTACCGCTTTGCCATTAAGACATGCACTGACACAAATAATTGGTTTTGGGAATTGCACATGATTTCTCCATTAAAAAGTAATTTTAATTTAAAGGAACTAAAAGATTTTGTCAATAAAAAAATTGGTTGACCGTCCATCCAGTTTATGGTATTTTGTCACAAACTCTGTTGGAGAGGGAAAATATGAAAGCCAAAAGTATTGCCGATTTATATGCCACATATAATCCATTAATTCGGCGAAGAGCTGTGCTATTATATCTAATGAATATAATAATACTTTGTTTAGTTCTACCAGTTCCATTTTTGGTTCTTATAATTCGGGGTGATTTTTTACGGCCATTTATCATTGGTATTGCTCCAATTGCAGGTTCATTCATTAGTATTGTAACCTTGCAAAAAGGTAAATACCATATTTCAGCTAATGTTACATCGCTTGCTACTTCGATGGCAATTTTGTTGGGAACATATCTGCAATATATAGGTTCACCTGGTATAGGGTATTCTTCAATGATATATATTATGCCAGCAGGGATTGTGTTTGCATCACTTTTCTGTAGCAGGCTGTGGACTACTGGAATTGCTGTGATGTTTTTCTTAAGCAATGTTATCTTCTATCATTTAAATAACATCCAGGGGATAATTGATAAGAAAATTCAATTTACAGGTTTAATAGATAGTAGCCTTTCAATAGTTTTTTGTTTTGCGTTGTCATTTCTGATTGTAAAAATAATGAAAGATTCAATGAATGAAATTCAAAGTGAATCTGATAAAAATAAGGAACAATATAAACGATTAAAAGAACTTATTATAGCTGTTCAACAGGTAGCTGCAAATTTAAAAGAAGCTTCTGCCAAAATGCATGATATGACAGGCAGGCTATCCGAACAGGCGCAGAGTCAGGCAGCATCGGTTGAAGAGGTAACATCAGCCATTGAAGAAGTCAATGCCAGCATGGATTTAGTAAATCAACATGTTAAGGATCAAACAGTAAACCTTGAAATATTGGATTCCATGACAAGTGATTTTACTGCTCTATTTGGGCAACTGCGGCAAACTATCGATATAGTAGCTCATAAAATATATACTACAGCAGAGCAGTCACGTAACAATGAAAAGACCTTGGAAGAACTGAACATAACAATGCAGGAAGTTGGAGTAAAATCTCAGCAGATGAATTCAGTAGCAGATGTTATTGATACTATAGCCGAACAGATAAGTTTGCTGGCACTTAATGCTTCAATTGAGGCTGCGCGTGCGGGTGAAGCAGGGAGAGGATTTGCCGTTGTTGCAGATGAGATTTCAAAATTATCAGATCAAACAGGAGAAAGCTTGAAGGAAATTTACAATTTAACTAAAGAAACGGAAACTCAGATACAGAAAGGAATAAAAATTGTTCAAGAAACAGTTAAAGCAATGAGTGCTGTAATACATAATGTAAACGAAATATCGCATGATATTCAAAATATAAGTGAAAACATGGCAATGCAAATTGAAAATAATAAAACCATAAGTGACAGGACGAAAGAAACACATCAGCATGCAGATGAAATACATTATTCTGCCTCTGAACAAATGATAGCACTTAGTGAAGTTGCAAAATCTATTGCAATGATCAATGATTATACTCAGGACCTGACTAATGCTGTGATTAATCTCCTTGAAATTGCAAAAATTGTTGATAATGAAGCACTACAGTTGAAGGAAAAAACGCTGATACTATAGCTTGTGTAATGTGCTACTCACAATCACTAAGTACATCATAGTGAGCATAGTGTTGTGGGCAATACTGTTTATGTTTGAATGTATAAACAGCATCAGGTATACGCAGCCGTGTAACCAGATATATTTTTGGTTTATGAAATTGTATAAATCCATTATAATATCGTGTTGTAATATCCAGAGAATCCATATCGCCTGAAATAGTAAAGTATGATACTGCATTATTTTTATAAACTTCATACGTAAAAGAATTAACGCAATAGCAAAAATCGCCAGCACAAATAACAACGTCTTTCCCTTTAAAGAATTCAAGCCAGCCATAGGTGGGAATAATAAAATGTTTAAAGCCATTGTGCATATAGTGTTTAATTTTTGTTATAGTATCATCTAAGGTATTTTCAGGAACAAATATCGGTAACTCAATAAATGTGCTGTTTACATGTGTAGTTTGCACTTTTTCAAAGTGTTGCCATGTAAATGTAGTGTTCTCTGGTTTTATGGTAGCATTATTTTTTTTAATTGTCTCAATGTGGGCAATAATAGTACTTTCCCTTTGTTGATTTATTGATTCGCGATGTTTTATATAGTCTTTATATAGCATGTCGTAGAATTGACGCCGCAGCTGTTTCAATTGTGAGAGAGGAATAAAAATACTATCCTTCATAATTACTGATACAGTTGCTACAAAAGGAAAATGTGCTGTCTGTGAAAAAATATATTGAATAGTGTTGGGCGATAGTTCCTGTTTAATGGCTTTCTGGATTGGGATAGTATACGTATAATCTACTGAAAATGTATCGATGGTAGCAGAAATTGTAAATTCAGAATTAATCGTAATTTGAATATTTGCTGAGTATGGCTTAAAAGGAATAGCTTTTAATTTTTTTAAAGCGTTATCTGATTTACTTTCTCCTATTATATATACAGAAAGTGGTGGCTTACTATTCAATGAAATATACCATTCAAGAGAATGTTTGTTTTTGTCATATTTATAATCTAACAGAGTACCTTCGTAAATATTTTTTCCACTGTTATCCACAATTCGCAAACGTAAGCCTTTTTGCAATGGGTGGCTGGTGGAAATTATACAGAATTTATTTTTTACCTGAGTTACAGTACCAATATATGCTCCTGCTACACCTACGGTTTTAGCGTCAACCAGTTTATCATATGAGCTATCGCACATATACCCTTTAGTTGTGCTGCGCAAACTTGGTGGTTCATTCTTAAACGATTTTCCTTCCATCAATGAGTCAATTAATGTCCTGTAATATGAAACCACCTCATTGATGTACCAGGTACTTTTTAAACGCCCTTCAATTTTAAACTTTGTAATGCCAGCGTTGATATAATCAGCTATGGATGGACCCAGTGCAAGATCTTTCATTGAAAAAGGATAACGTGTTGCACTACCTGTTGTGAACGGATATCGGCACGGCTGAAGACAACGACCTCTGTTTCCCGACTGCCCAAATAGATATGAAGAAAAAAGGCAGCATCCTGAAAATGAAAAACACATGGCTCCATGGATGAATACTTCATATTCACAGGGCACTTTTTGTTGAATGGATTTAATTTCATTCAGTGATAGTTCCCGTGGCAGTATAATCCGCGACACGCCTAAATCTTTTAAGAATTGTGCATGCATACTGTTGTGGCAAAATGTTTGTGTTGAAGCATGAATAGTGAGAGAGGGATAATACGTGCGTATAAGCTGTATTAAACCTATATCCTGCACAATAATAGCATCAACGGCATATCCCTGCGCTAAATTAAGAATTTTTATTACCTGTTCCAGTTCATGATCAAACATCAGCGTGTTAAGTGTGAGATATATTTTTTTATTATGGTGGTGAACGTAATTAACAGCATATTTGAATTCATCAATTGTAAAATTTTTTGCGCGCTTGCGGGCATTAAAGTCTTTGAGACCTGCATACACTGCATCGGCTCCTGATTCCAATGCGGCTATTAATGCCTCAGGAGAACCAGCAGGTGCAAGGAGTTCTATTGATTGATAATTTGATTGCTTCATGCTTTCAATACTTTACCAGGCATAATTCCTTGTTTCAGATTTCCATTTTCAACGATATGTTTCCCATTTATAAATACATGGACTATACCAGTGGATGATGCTGGTTTTCCGTCGTCTGTAAATTGTTCATTAATTTTATGTGGATCAAAAATCACAATATCGGCAAAAGCATTATGTTTAATGATTCCACGGTTTTCAAGTTTATAGCGGCTTGCTGCAAGGCTTGTGATTCTTCGTATAGCTTCTTCTAAAGGAAATAATCTTAATTCTCGTGAATAATGTCCAATAAATCTTGGGAAGCATCCATACGCTGAAGCAGGTGGTGTTCCTTCCTTATATGCAGGAAGAATTGAATCTGCTCCTATGCTCATCATTGGATGAAGTAACATTTTGTTAAACATTTTTTCTAACCATGGTTTTGCAGGATATCCATAGGTGTAGGTAACTTCACCTTCTTCTTCAAGGGTCAATCTGCATAATGCATCAAACGGATCGGTCTTCCATATCTTTGCAATTTCAACAAAAGATTTTCCTTCAGTCCATCTATTCCTATCACTCCGCACTGATAAAACCTTTACTGGCTTCCATCCAATTGCACGGATGTGTGGGTCAGACCATGAGTCTTCTTCCCAGTGTGGCCATTGTGGTATTACCGTTTCAATCTGCTTCTTTATTTTTTTCCTGATTTCTGGATCTTTGAGACGTTCAAGTAATTTTTTACGTCCACCCCGGTTAACCCATGGTGGGAAAAGTGCTGTTATTGTAGTATTCCCCATAGTATATGGGACAGCATCCATGCCAACATCTATGCCTCTGTCGATAGCTTTATTAATAATTTCAAGTCCTTTGTAAAGTGCAGGATTGGGTACTCCTGGTAAAGGTACTATCGAATTGATTGATTCAATTAAAGTAAAGAAATATGGGAGTATAGTGCTTATCCATACAAGGAAGGGTAGTGAATGTAAATGTGAAATCTGTAACGGTACTTGAGCTTTTTCAGCAATTGTTACTGCTTCGGTTATTGAATACGGTAATGTGGTACAATAACCTCTTAAATGCGATACATATGGCCTGCCATATTCACCAGCAACCTTAGCAAGTTCAATAAGTTCATCTGTGTGAGCATACATGCCCGGATAGTACATAAGACCTGTTGAAAAGCCCACACAACCTGCATTCAAGGATTCACGCAGAAGCTTTTTCATTTGTTTTAATTCTTTATCAGTACAGAATCTGTTTTCATCTCCCATGACCGAAATACGGATTGGACCATGTGCTGCCAATTGTGCAATGTTGCACATGAGATTTTTTCTTTCAATATAAGATAAGTATTCTTTCATTGATTCCCAATAGAATTTCTTAACTGGTACACTCATACTCTGGATGAGCTCTAAAACCATTGATTTGTATTGTGGGAGGCAAGGTGCCATTGCCCATCCGCAATTGCCAACAACTGATGTGGTGACACCCTGTAGTACAAATGATGAAAATCTCTGAACAGGATCCTGGTCAACAATATACAAGTCATGGTGAGAATGAATATCAATAAATCCTGGGGAAACAATTTTATCAGAAGCATCAATACATACTTTTGCAACCGTGTCATTTGTTTGCTTATCCAATATAATTCGATCTTGTTGTATTGCAATAGTTCCTTTATATGCTTGTTTCCCTGTACCATCAATTATGGTACCGTTTTTAATTATATAATCAAACATGTACTGAACCCCTATTCATCTGGATTTACAGTAATATAATGTTAAATCAATTACAACTCATAGTATATGGTTTGATTACTAAAATTTTCAAGTTATTTTATATATGAAGTTTGACTATTGTAAAGATTTTAGTGCAACTTGCGTAGATAGCACATCAAAAATATAGTATAATAATGTGGCGATAATTATAGAATATGGGACTTATGATAGAAACACCTTATTTTAGTAGTTCCGGTGGTGGTCCCCAGTAGAATTTTAGGCAATGGATGCCGTTTTCACGGTGAAAATCAAAGGTATATGACCTGTTTTCGTAATAACTTGGTAAGTTTTCAGGATAGTTATCGGTATTTATTTCTTTTAATCGCTCTTTGAAATACAAAAAAAATTCTTCCAGCACATTATCCACACAAAATGCAATGATATTGGCAAGCGACATCTTCCATAGCTTCTTCACATCTAAGAAAAACTCATATTCCGATTGATATAACACTAAATGTACCCTTTTCCACGGATTGTCTGTACAGCGCTTGCGATAGGCTATGCGTTTAAATGCCACATACTTCTTTTTCTCATTCTTTGCTGCATACAATATCAAGTACACAATAAGTGTCCTAAGCGACACATCTAATTTTTGTGCATCTTCTTGAAGGATGGCTAAATGCTGCAAAGAAATGCAGGTGGTAGTTTCAAAATCCATTATTTCCTCCCAATGTATATTTTTATTGTGGCAAAGTATACTACCGATAACTATCAGTGCAAGCATTTTATTAGAGAATATAAGGTTTTTTCAACACATTTCAGTATTCGATAATAGCAAAATTACAAACCATATTGGACTTTATAATATTAAACAATACAATAATTAATTATATGCCAATGAATAATATTAACTTGACATATTCAGTAACATGTTGAAAAAAACATTTATGAAAAATATTAAATCATTCCAGCAGTTAAAAGAATCTGAGAAAGAAAATAGGAAAAAGATTATTGTTGATGCTGCAGAGCGAGTATTTGCAACAAAGCCTTTCAATCAAGTAACAATGCGAGATATAGCTAAAGAGGCAGGTATTACAGCAGGTGCAATTTATCGCTATTTTCCGGACCAGCAGTCATTGTTTGTGGAAGCTTTCTTGCGAGGTGCAGAAAAAATAATCAATGACCTTGAACATGTTATTTCTCGCAATAAAAATCCTTTAAAAGATACTATCGCCACATTCTTGAAATTTTTGATGAAGCATGATCAGTATTTCAAGATGATGACCCATTTTATGCTGGATGCACATTTAAACCAGGATCTTGTTGAAAAGCTTAATGAAGCAGAACGCAGATTGCTGGATCAGTTTACAAAGTTGTTTGAACGCAGGCAACATGCCAGGCTCCTTGCTCATAGTTTATTTGCTGCAATGAATGGCGTTGTCATTACATTTCACAATTATCCCGGCAGAAGTCAGAAAGACATACACCAGCATATGAACAGGTTGGGTGATATGCTGTATCAGCTATTTTCTAAGTGATGTTAACTCCGGTGCATGTTCTACTTCATGTAATGCACAATTCTGAAATTCATGCAAAAGGTCATGGCATGCATTTTCCCACATAATACAAAGATGCTCGTTTTCCTGTCCCGGGTAAATAAAATTACTCTGCAAACATTCCTTAAATGATGCAACAATCTCATCAATTGATTTGTTGCTTGCATTATAAAGGATATCGTGAATAAAATCATGTACCGGGTACCATGCTGAAGCGCGTTGGATGTCGCGATACATTTGTGTTAAAAGCACATTGCGTGGACCTTCCCATAATTCATTGATCATCATATCACGGAAAAGTCGTGGCAGGCTTGAAAAATCTTCCATAACGCCATGGCCTCCAAATACTGAAATCGCTTTTCGCAAGATATCAGTAGCATCCCAAGAAGCAACTATCTTCTGCAGCATGATAAGGATGCGCACACGGAAACGTTTTTTTTGAATTTCTACATCTTCATCTGTCACAAGGCCACCTTTTAATCCGCCAGGTAATGACTGAAACATCTCGTAGATTTTAAATGCACCGGCCAGTGTCCGTTGTGCATAGTGATTAATTTCATTAAGCTGTCGTTTGAGCAGTGGGAATTGGTTAATGGGGAATCCAAATGCGGTTCTGAACTGTGCATACTGTGTTGCTTCGCGTGCAGCACGTATCATGGCTGCCGCTGCCGATAATCCTACCGTGAGCCGGGAGTGTGTCAGGACTATACCTACAACATTGGCAATACCTCGTTCTATTGGTCCAGCTTTATAGGCGATAGCTCCATTGAATGTAATCTCTGCTGTAGGAAGTTCGGCTGTTCCCAACTTCCATTTAAGTCTGTCGATAGTATATCCATTGCGTTTTCCATTTTTTTTATCAATCCACGATGGCATGACAAAAAGGCCAACATGCTCAGATCCCCTTGGGCGAGCAGTGATAACAACATAATCTGCGTGTGTTGCAGAACAGAAGAATTTTTTACCGTAAAGAAGCCAGTGGTCACCATTATCTACTGCTTCTATATCATTGGCAGCAACATCTGATCCTCCCTGAATTTCGGAGAGGTACTGGGCACCAATTGCAAACTCACCGTCAATCCCTTCTTTACAATGATGTAAAATTTTTTCCAGTTCAGTATGGTCATGGTATTTTTCCAGAAGTGCAACCAGTCCTTCAGTACATACTAATGGACAGGCAATACCTGCTTCTCCATTTTCATATATAAGTATTAATTTTACCAGACGTTCCCATGGCAGCGTTTTAGATGAAAATAATCCCTGGCCAAATACTTCCCTTTCCATTTCTTCAAGTTCTTTTGGGCGTACAATGCGGTCTATCCTGTGATTATGCCCATCGTAATGTTGCATGAAAATTCTGTTGTGTGGTTGTGCTATTGTATCAGCTATGTCCCGCCATCGGTAAGAAGCTAATGTCGAAAGCTTACGGGCAGCATGGTCAATCTTTTCAAAATCATCTTTTGCAAAATAATGGGTTACCTTTTGTAAAAATAGATCATCTGCATAATAGTCCACGTTTTGACGCCATTTTAGATATTCATCAAAGGTGTAAGTAGTATTCAGTGCCATAATGCCTCCTATAAAAATTAAATTTGTGACCTTTGCATAAGAATGACAAATATCGATTCGTTTTTTCAGTATGGTTGGCCATACGGTAAATAAGTATAATAAAAAAATAAACAATGTTTACAATAGTAAATATAATTTACTATATTATATTTTGTCAATAATTTCATTAATTATTTCTAAATGTTGAAATCTGAATAAAATATAAAATAGGGGGTGTCCCAAAACGATCCGTGGAGTTCTCAATAACGCGGGTGCAAAGTCATTGTGAGCGTAGCGAAGCAATCTAAATACCACAGAAGACAAGATTGCTTCGTCACTTCGTTCCTCGCAATGACAATATGGCAAAAGTCATTGCAGAAGACGTCTTTTGAGACAACCCCTTTATTCTTTATGAAATTTTTTAAGGAATTATTACTGCAATAATTTCAGTATATATGTATAAAAATTCTTATTTTAATTGTAAACAGTACAGGCATGCCACTTTGAATTAGGGTGTGCTTGAGTTAGGCATATAAAATGTAGAAAGCCTATAAGTTTGCTGTGTTTTGATTTGGCACTTTCATTTATATATATTTTTGTTGTATGTTTTACTATATATTTACTATGGAATGGTAACAAAAACGATTGATAATGTAACACTTTGGTACTAAATTGATATTTCATGCCGCATGATGAAATTATAGTTTTTAATATAACCGATATTTATTTTTAAGATATGTTTGCAACAGGTGTGTGATATATGAACGAAAATGTATTAACAAAAATATATGAATTAATACTACAACGCTTACAGCAACCATTTACAGTAGATAGCGCGGTGCTGCATTTTGTTGAATCAACATTGGGGATTGATCCACAGGAACTTGCTGAACATATATCAGATGAAAATGGGATTATTGATCTTGTTATAGTACCTGATATCCATTTCAGGAAGATTATTGAACCATATATACCAATGTCGGGTGTAAACGGTGAAGATATAGCAATGATAGCAGGCAGCATTGAAAAAGCTGTTCATTATATTTCAATTACTATAGAAGGAAAAAGTATCAATTGTAGTAACTCATCGTATTGCAGTGCATTTATACATAAACTTTATTTACATAAGAAAAATATTGCTATATCCCCACAAGAAGAATTTTTCAATAAATATATTGCAGCACGTATTGCAATACGTTTATTTGCAAAAAATCATAATTTACACATGTTTCAAAAAATTGCAGATGCTCTGGTAGAGGAAAGTGAAGAATTATTAATATATGATTCAATAAAGTTATTCACAAGCATTGTATATGATGAAACAGACATATACACTGCATTGTCAATATATAAACAGCGTTTACAAAAGCAATTGTGGGATATGTATGAATTTAATAGACTTATGGAATCCTATAGTATGGAATTTTTAATGTCAGTGCGGAAAACATTTCCCGTAGTTGATCCTATCAAAGAACAGTATCACATACGACTTATTGATGCTATATGTATTGCTCTCTTTGGCATGCCTGCAAAAAGTTTTGTTCCGGAAATTGAAATTGATAATGATAACTACCGTGATTTGCTGAATACTATTTAGTATTTTTTACGGGTTTAGAGTGAAATCATTGATAATAAGTACGTCATTAAATCCTTCAAGCTTACTGGGTAATTCTTTTTTGTTATACAATTGCCTGATGACATATTCCGGTATGGGAAGACTTAACCGTTTGCTTTGCTCAATGCATTTTTCAAGTGGTGTATCCAGAAAGATGGCACCTATAGTTTTTTTATTTTCCTTTGCAATAGTGATAAACCGTTGTCGGGATTTTTTTGTCATAAATGTGTTGATTATCAATACATTGTGCTTATTTTGAATAAAGTGTTCAGTTATCTTGCGTTCAACATGTTTAGCCAGCACATCATCTTCTTCAGAAAATTTTTCTGCTGCCCATGGTTCACCAAAATGTGTCATTTCATACATAAGTTTTCTTAGCTCCAACCGTGATATACGATATAATCCTGAATTTTTAAAATACATGTTTGCAAATTCAGTTTTACCTGATCCATAAAGACCACAAAGAAGAACTATATTATACGTTTTAAATTTTTCTATGGCTTCATAGTATTTCATGTGGTTACCCTCCAACAATACGATTTCATTATTGTGTCATTTGTAATAGCCCAACATGTGGAGATAATAAATTGTATTATCCAGATATTCATTTTGAGTGTACATAGAGCTCATAGAATCCCATGGTGATAAAAGAAATTCATAATCTCAATTTTGTTGGTACTCAGAATGACATTATGTATCAAGATTTCTCCTTGCTGCTTTTGTCAAAATGCCAATGGAAAAAATGTGAATAGAATGACACGTTAAAACATGCTCAAAACGGCAAAATGATTCAATGCGTTAAAATGGTGCTTCTAGTATAGATTATCGGCAAAAGCTGGTTGTTGTCAATAATTATTACCTAGTTACTATCGCCCCATTTTATCTTTGCAATGCATGCATCCATGTTAGGAACCAGAACATCATTTTGTATGCGGCCACGTAATGGAGTTGCCCTGTATTCCTTTATAAGGACAGGATTGCCAGAGGCACTTGGGGGATACTGTGCATATTCAACCACAAACAATGGTGTATTGTATTTGTATGCACTTTTTGCAGCTTCAAAACTTCCGGCATTGTTTCCTGTTTCAATGATGATGAGCGCATCAACCATTGCCGCAATTAGGCTGTTACGTTTATATGAATTGTGCAGGGCATATTCTTCCTGAGGATTGAATGGCGATATAAAAAGCCACTGGGACATAGTAACTATATCTTTCAATACATCAGGTATTGAAAGTACATTTATTCCCATAGGTAGGACTGCAATGGTGTTACCGCCCGCTTCTACTGCGCCACGATGTGCCATGGTTTGCGGGCCTTTTGCCAAGCCACTTACCACAGTGACGGAATGCTGAGCGGCAATAGCTGCGGCATGATACGCTATGTGATATCCACGCTCACTAGCATTGTGGTCGGATAATATTGCAACTTTTCTTGTTTTAATGATATCCATATTGCCCAAGTAATACAACACAGGGGGTGGATAATCAACATTCTTCAGAATTTTTTCTGGATAGCGTGTGTCAAAAAAAAGGACTGGCTCAATGTTCCTATCAATTAAATCTTCATATTCACTTTCAATTTTTTCGATAGTTACTGGGATCTTTGCAATGAGCTGACTCAACTCTAATGATAAGCCTGTTTCATGAGCTATTGCCTTTGGTTCTAACTCAAAAATATCATACAGTGATAGATTGAGATGAGAAAGTGCTGTATGAATTGTCTTCAGAGAAACAATTCCTGCACCTTCAATGCGTGATAGGGCAATCCATAATTTTGTATCGTTCATAATGTAGTATAGTATTATACAATATTCAGAGCGATTGTTATTGTACAAGGTATTTAATCAACTAAATTTTATGTGAAGATCCTATGGAGCTAAAAATAATTTACCTGGTTATTGTTTGGACAGGTTGTACGCAACATTGTACTTTTGGGAGATGTTTACTAAGTTTTTTATACATTTTTGTTTATAAAAATTCTTGAAATTTTTATATAGCAAAATAATAAATTTGTAATTTAGTGGAAACAGATGGAGGAATAATTTGAAAAGAGTTCTTTTCCTATTGATTGTATTGAGCATTTTTAATTCTTTTGTCTTGGCAAAAGATAAACCTGAAATGTTTGTTCAATTAGGACACTCTCACTGGGTGACTTCAGTAGCGTTTAGCCCTGATGGAAGATATGTAATTTCAGGTAGTGAAGACAATACAATATTATCAGCATCTGCCTCAAAGCAGGAGGCGTTGGAAGGTTATAAGGGACATGGTCTTTTTACCTATGTGCTTGTGGAAGGTTTAAAAGGAAAAGCTGATTATGATAACGATGGTTTTATTAAAACTCTAGAACTAGCAAACTATATTGATGATCAAGTTCCAATATTGGCTGAGAAAATTTTCAAAAGATCCCAATACCCAACTGCTACACCACATGGGCAGGCATTCCCTATTGGAAAAGTAAAATAAATTAAAATTGTTTTTTTATTGCAATGTAAACTTGAATTTGCTTTTTTTATTAAAGGTAATTGTTAATGGAGGTTGCAGTAATTATGAAAAAAATAGTATTGTATGGAGCAATTATCATATCATCACTTGTAACATTGGATGCTTATGCACAGGAATATATTGTTACAGGTATTATGCCGTTTACTGCTACAAACAAAAGTCACTCTGAAGTGGTTGTATCACAATTAACTAAAGTTTTACAGCAGTATCCGTTTATTCAATTAGTTGAGCGTTCACAAATGCAAAGTATTGTGAATGAAATCCAGCTTTCTATGACAGGGCTGGTACATGAACAAACTGCTCTTCAGCAAGGAAAGATTTTAGGAATAAAGGTTATGATTTTTGGAGCTATCGATAAAAATAGTATAAGTGCACGTGCTGTGCATACTGAAACAGGCAGGATAATTGCTGCGTCAAGCAATACTTTTGGGATGGTAGAACAGATTGGCAGCCAATTGGCTCTGGGTATTGAAAGTTTTTTGGCACGGGAAAATTTAAAGAAAATGCGTAACGATAGCCCCGATATTTACGTTGATTTTTGGGTTGAAACAAAAGATGGTAAAAAACTAAGTCCGGGCCAGGGTTTAAAAATTGGGAATTCGGTTAAGTTTAAATTTAAAGCTAACAAATCAGGCTATGTAACAATTGTGGATATACAACCTACCGGGGAAGTAGTTATTCTTTTCCCTAACCAGTTTAAGCAGGATAATAAGATTTCTGCAAACACTGTATATTCTATTCCTGCAGATGATGATGGATTTGAGTTAACGGTAACAGAACCTGCTGGAGAGGATACAATAACATTGTTCTTTACGGAGAAAAAGGTTGAATGGCTGGATATGAAGAAACTGCAGGGTGAAGGTTTTAAAACTGTCAATACAGAGGAACGGTTAGCGGTAACCCGTGGTTTTGCAGTAACGGCCACCGGGCTCAACAATAAACAATGGGAAAGTGTTATATTGAATATAAATGTTACCAAATAAGGGAACTTTCTAAAACTAGTTTTTTTGGATATTCCCTTGTGCGCACAATATAAGGAGGATAAAACTGCTTTTTAGTATATGAATAATTCAGGAAGAAAGCAGTTTTTTCAAGGTGCACATAATTTTTTTGGAGGCACAAATGAAAAGAATATTGATATTTGTTGTTATGTGTATGGTTTGCTGTATGGTAACTGGCATAGCTATAGCAGGTGATACCAGTGTGTATGATGATGAAAAGGCAATTGAGCGCGATTCAAAAAATGCCCAAAAAGAAGCAGAAAAGAGTAGAACTATCTCTTTCATCGCCTCAATTAAGCATTAAGAATTATTTCATCATTGAAAGAAACAATATAGAGATAGGAATGATTAAAAGGCCAGGGCTTGTAACAAACAAATGGGTATGTACCATAAGTGATGATATTCCGGCAGAGATAATACACTTTATGTTTTATCTATCACGAATTGTTATTAGCAGTAGATCTTCATAAAAGGTTAATGATAGCAAGCCAGATAATTCTATAGTTACTATCGCATAGAATATGGTATTGACATTATACATTGATAGTATACCATTTGTTTATAGCTATTACATAATACTGAACAGGGGTTACTATGACACAAAAAATAACCATTGAAAAGAAAGGACACATATTGCTGATTGGGCTCAACCGCCCTGAAAAGCGCAATGCGTTTGATGTCGATATGTACTGGGACCTGGCAAAAGCATATGGCACGCTGGATGCTGATGACGATCTTCGTTGTGGCGTGCTCTTTGCGCATGGTGAACATTTTACTGGTGGACTTGACCTGGTACAGTGGGTTGAGCCGTTTTCAAAGGGTGAGTATCCCACACTGCCGGCTGACAGCAAAGATCCATTTGGCATTGATGAGGATAATAGAGTGTCAAAGCCAATTGTGGCGGCAGTGCAGGGTATATGCTTCACAGTGGGATGGGAGCTTATGCTTGCAACCGATGTGCGTGTTGCTGCTACTAACTTGCGTTTAGCGCAAATTGAGGTGAAACGGGGTATTTATCCTGTTGGTGGTGCAACCGTAAGGCTTTTTGAGGAGATAGGCTGGGGCAATGCCATGCGGTATTTACTCACTGGCGATGAGATGAATGCACAGGAAGCCTACCGCCTTGGGCTGGTACAGGAGCTGGTTGAGCCAGGTAAACAGTTAGATCGTGCAATTGAAATTGCGGAAGTTATAGCCAAACAGGCACCACTGGGGGTCAGAGCCATCTTGCGTTCAGCACGGCTTTCGCGTGTGGAAGGGGCTAAAGCAGCACTGGCGCGGTTACTTCCCGACCTTTTGCCCATCATGAAAAGTGAGGATGCTCAGGAAGGGGTCAGAGCCTTCGTTGAGCGACGTGAAGCTAATTTCAAAGGCAGATGATGTAAAAAATATTTTACGGGAAAAGGTGCGTAAAAGGTATTAAATGATGGGGTAGGTGGGCAATGCGGGTTGCCCCATTAATGCTTTGGCAATATAATATGCTATTGTGATAGTATATCCTAATTTAAAGCCCGTACTTATTAAAAAACCAACAAATGTCATACAGGCTGCTTTCAGGGCAATCCTTGCATCATTTTGCGCTATAAGCTCACCTATAAATGCGCCAATAAAAGGGCCAATAACAATACCAATGAATGGTAATAGAATACTGCCCACAATAAGCCCAATCATTGATCCCAGTACACCTTTTTTTGAGCCACCAAAGCGGTTAACAATCCATGATGGCAAAATGTAATCCAGCACAGTCAGTATTGCGGCGATAGCTCCTGTAACAAGTAAAAAGGTGAAACTAAAAGAAGCAAAACCACTGAAATTAAGAAGAATAAGTGCAAAGAAGCTCAGTGGTGGTCCGGGAAGTATTGGAAATACCGAACCCAAAATACCACCAATGGCACACAGTATTGCTACTATTAAAAGTACTAATTCCATTATATCATGTAATCAAAAAAAAATTTGTGAACAGGGAACGTCTCAAAAGAAACCGTGAAGCACGCAATGACCACAGTGTACGTCACTGCAAGCACAGCGTGGCAGTCTCAATACCACGAAAGATGGGATTGCTTCGTCACTTCGTTCCTCGCAATGACAGGAAAGTAAAAGTCATTGCAAAGATGTTCCTTTGAGACACTCCCTGTATCTTTATTTTTTACCACTCGTCACTTTGCCTATCTACATATTTTTCTCGGACTATGGCTGTAATATCGTCAATATAAAAGTAATTCCAGGCAGGCAGACGTTCTAAAGTGCTTGGATTATAAAGTATCTTCACAATTTCTATGTTTCTTTTCTGTGCTAAATATTTATCTTCCTGTGCTATTTCATCGGTAATGGGAACTGACAATTTACGCCATCCTAAAAAGTTTAACTTCCCCAGTACCAGACGTTTGATATTACCATTTGCATCCTTAACTAAAATTGAAAGCTCACCCGAGAAATTTTTTCCATATACCCACATGTTTATGTATTTGCAGTATTTATCAATAATCAACGGCTTTGCCGGTATAATTGTTAATACTGAACCGCTTTTTGCAAATACCTTCACACCTAAATACCGTTTTGAGTTTTGTACCGGGGCAGGATAATCTGTGCGCATGGCTACTCCTGCCTTTTCGTCTTTTACCACTCGTAAACTAATATTTTTATCGGTATAATCTGTTGTTTCAAAATCTTCTATAATAATTTCTTTATATACCTGGTCACTCAGCTGTTTTTCCTGTTCTAAAACTTTCTGTGCTTCTTTTGCTTTTTCATCCTGTGCATAAAGAATGCCAAGTGAACAGCATAACAGCAGTGCCATGCAACCATATATGATTTTCTTCATACTGCTAATGACCTCCTTGATAATTTTATTTTGTGCGCTTCATTATATAGAAATGTTGATGTAATGTCAACAGAAAATATTTTACTATTTCATAAAACAATAGTTTTAATCAATTCTTATTTCAGCATACACGCCAAAATGATCTGAGACATGTATGCCATTGTAAATAGTATCACAGCAAACTTTTGCATTAATTATTCTATCAGGTGATATTGATGTATTAACAATAACATAATCTATACGCTTTGGCTCAAGTTCATGTATTTTACTTACGTGTGTATATAATGATTCAAATTTTTTATTGGTATCTATTGTGTAATATTTTTGTATATTAAGATTTTTTAATGGATTCCATGTGTATGCATCGGCAATTTTATTTTGAGAAAAAGTGTCATAGAATCCCTGTTGTAAAAAATATTGCATTTCAGGCATGTCAACTGTTGCGTTAAAGTCACCCATAACAATGAGTGGTGCGTGTTCAGGAACTATCGCTTTGCAATATTCTGCCATAAGCTTTGATTCATTTTTGCGCCACGTATTATCTGCTTCAAGCTTTTTGATGGCATCCTGGTATTCAGCATCAGTGTAACCATATTTTTGCTGTAATTCTTTCAGCAACATCCTGATGTGTGGTGTATCCATAGGTGAAGCGTGCCAGTGGGTGACAGCAACATACACTGGTTTAGCATTAACTATCACCTTACCAATTAGTACCTGTGTAGCATCTTCAGTATGGAATGAAAAATAATTGGTAATAATTCCTCCACCCGAAAGTTGTTTGTGTCCCACTTCGTGTAGCTGCAATCCTTTACGGGCAAGGATAGCATCACCTTCTTTTAAGTTTACAGGAATGCCGTATCTGCCAATCTTAAGGCCTGCAACGCCAACATGGTAAATATAGTCATAATTAATGTCTTTTGCAAGCTTCTCTACATAATCGGGCAGAAAGTTTGCTTCATTAATAGCTATTATATCAGGATTGTATTTAGCTAGTTCTTTTAAAAGTGCCTGATATCGTTTTTCTCGTATATCCGGACTTTCATACTCACCCATTTTAAATGTGCCAATATAATCAAGCCCGGACCATACATTAATGGTCATGCATGTTAAGGTATTAGTTTTTAAGCCTTCCAGTGTATTTTGTTTTTTACATGAAATAACGGTAATCATAGCAGCCACCAGTATGATTAAAAAAAAGTAACCAGAAATATTTTTTAAATACATGGCAACCCCCATCCTGTCATCCTGAAGTCCCCCCAAAATAGGGATTTTTTGATTTTATCTTTGATCATAGTATTCTTTGCGTTTGGCTTAGAATGACAATAACTATCGCATTTTAATATTGATAGTAAATAATGATGATTTCTTTATTATAGTTGTGTCAATTACATTTTAGTAATTGATTCCTGGTAACTATCGCCCGGAATACTGTAACAAAATACTTGATTGTATTTCAAAAAGCGATAGTTTATGTAAATACACTAATTTAAGTTGACTTATGTATAATGACACTATACAAGTTTTATGAACTGGTTAACTTCTAAATATTGAGAAGGAAGGATTGTTGGCTGCAAACTGTTATACAATGAAATGGGTATCATTACATAGATTATATATGCACTATAGCGGATTACGAAGAATACTACATCTGATATCGATTAGTGTTTTTCTTGTTTTTTCTATGAGCACGTGCGCTTTGGCAGGTAATGATTTTGACTGGTTCTGGTTTGTGTATGAAAAGGGTGAATATTATAGCAGTACCTATACAGTTTACCGTCCAGTATACCTGAAAAACATCTACTATGATTCTTCATTCACTGCTTCATTAATGCCAGTACTATACTGGAAATATACCACACAACGCCAGCATACTGCTAAAGGAGTGTTTGGCTTCTATGAATCTGTTGATTACTGGGGGCCACATCATTACGAAAATGATACAGGTGTTTTCCCATTTCTTTTGTATGGCACTTCAACAGATGAAAAAGACAGATATGTGCATGTGTGGCCATTTGGTGGAACCATTAAAGGCAAGCTTGCAACTGATTCAATCACAACATATTTTTTCCCGGGTGTAGCATTGTTCTTCCTGTATCCAACAACATCATATTATGGTATGGCTGTGTATTTAGTTGCTTCACTGGTACCTGTCTATGTTCATTATACCAGTAAAGATTATGATGCGCATGGAATTTTATGGCCGCTTATTCAATGGGGTAAAAGCCCTGTTCGTGATGATTTACGCATCATGCCAATATATGCCCACAGTAAAAAGAAAGGATTTTATGATACGTATTCATACGGGCTTTTATATAATGTGCGCAAGGAATATATTGGCAATGACATCATGCATACTGTTTTCTTTGTCCCTTTGTATGCACGGCGCTGGCTTGAATCAGGTAAGGCCCAGAGCTCTGCTTTACTGTGGCCTTTCTTTTCATGGGGTTACAATGATAAACATGGAAATCTTGAAATAAATTTTCCATGGCCATTTGTTCAACTGCGTGATTGTGATGATCCATTTATTTATAAGCGAATATATTTTCCATTCTATGGGAAATATATTGAAAAGAATAAAACCACTTTTTTTATTACACCTTTTTACTTTGTACTTGAAAAACAAGCAACCGGGTATGAATCTCAGTATTCCATATATGGGATTCTTTTCTGGTATTTTAAGAGGGATTACAGCAATGAGCACCAGCGGTATGGGAAGCACTGGCGTTTTTATAAATTGTGGCCGCTGTTTCATTATGAATATAATGATAGGGGCGATAGTTCCTTTGCATTTCTTTCCATAATTCCTTTCAGGGATGAAGAGGGCTATGAACGCCTGTACCAGCCGTTTTTCAGTATTATTGAGTATTCCAAGCAGTCTAATGGGGATAGGCGCTTTGGGCTGTTATTACGAACATATTTTCAGCGCTGGAATGATAATTATTTTGCAATGAAGATTCCATTCATTATAACATATAGCGAAAAAAGTAATGTACTAAACCATTTATCATTATTGTTATCTTTTTTCAGCTATACCAACGATGATGCTGTACAGGAATTGTGTATTGGCTGGATACCAGTGTATAGAAATGTTAAGGATAAAAAAGCCTACGAAGCTAGAATTAAAAAGTTGGCTTCAGTGCACAATGCAGAAGGTGGTATAATAGTACAGGATGCAAGCTTTTTGTGTGTAAGTACATTACCAGGCGCAACGGTATATTCATTACGATTTTAATATTTATGGGGACCTCTAAAAAAACTGCTTTCTTTGGAAATTATTCTTATAATAGAAAGCGGTTTTATCCTATATGTTGTGCCCCAAGGGAACATCCAAAAAAACAGTTTTTAGAAGTTCCCTTACTATTTAAATTGGTTTGTAAAATTTTAAAAGGGATAGTTTATATAGCTAAAGTTTTTTAAGGCTGGAATATGGTAGAAAAAATTAAACATACTGTCATTAATTTTATAAGCGATATCGGTACAAATACACTGAATATTATTGCAATGATGGGATATTGTATGCTGCTCTTTTTAGAGGTTGTATATTATTCTAAAGCAGCGTTTGAAAAGCGCCGTGAAATTTTAAAACAGATGTATTATGCAGGGGTTAAAACGTTTATTGTAGTATCAATAGTTGCACTTTTTACAGGGATGATACTTGCTCTTCAGACAGGGCTTGAATTGAAGCCGTATCAGCAGCAGGCTCTGGTTGGTAATATTATTATAGCAACGCTAACACGGGAGATGGCACCATTTGTCACATCAATTATTTTAATTGCTGCAGTTGGTTCAACCATGGCTGCTGAAATTGGCACTATGACTGTTTCAGAAGAGATAGATGCACTTGAAATGATGGCAATAAGTCCTGTAAAGTTTTTAGTTATGCCACGAGTTGTAGCGCTTGCCATTATGTTGCCTATTGCTACAATTTATACTAATCTGCTGGGCAGTATTGGCGGTGGCATTGTTGCATACTTTCAGCTGGATGTAAGCTTTGATGTATATTATACACATGTTCTTGGTTCATTGCATTTCAAGGCTACCTATGTTGGGCTTTTAAAAGCTTTTGTTTTTGGTATGATGGTTTCTACCATCAGTTGTGCTAATGGTTTGCGAGCAACAAACGGAGCGTTAGGTGTGGGGAAAGCAACACGAAATTCTGTTGTGTCGTCATTTTTAATGGTGCTCATTGTGGGGTACTATATTACAGCTCTATTTTATGGAAAATGAAATTCTATAGTCATCAAAATGTGTAGATTATGATTGAATTCAGAAATGTAACCAAAATACTCAGTGGAACAAAGGTTCTCAATAACTTGAGTTTCAAAATTGAAAAAGGTGAAACATTTGTTATCATTGGGCGTTCAGGTACTGGTAAAACTGTTACCTTAAAGCATATTGCAGGATTGCTTGAACCCGATAACGGACAGATTTTAGTTGATGGTGAACAAATGAACGGTATCAGCAAAAGCCAGCGAGATAGATTACGGGAAAAAATTGGATTTGTATTCCAATCAGGGGCATTAATTAACTGGATGACCGTTGAGGAAAATATAGCCCTTCCCCTGTTAGAGCATAAATTATATCCGCCAGATGAAATAAAACGAATTGTAGAAGAAAAGATGGATTTATTACAACTCACATCAGCACGGGATAAGATGCCAGCTGAAATAAGTGGTGGAATGAAAAAGCGTGCAAGTTTGGCACGGGTTTTGGTACGTAATCCCCAAATTATTTTATACGATGAGCCAACATCAGGGCTTGATCCAGTGATGTCCAGTTTAATTAATACTATTATAAATCAATTAAAAAAAGATTATACAATAACACAGGTTGTTGTAACTCATGATATGGATAGTGCTTATGCGGTTGGTGATAGGATTGCAATGCTGTATGATGGAAAAATTATACAATGTGATGAACCTGATGGAATACGGAATACTGATAACCCAATTGTACGGCAGTTTATTTCAGGTTCATTAAAAGGACCAATTGATGTGTTATAATTATTATACTATTGGAGGGTGATATGAAACAGGAGATAGCGGTAGGGATAATAGTTATTATAGCTCTTACGGTGTTGGGCTATTTTACTATAATAATGAGTGGTGAAATCTTTGAAACGCATACATATTACCCGATGACAGTTGTGTTTAAGGATGTTGAAGGTTTATCGGCAGATGATAAAGTGCGGGTTAATGGGGTGCTGTCAGGTTATGTTGATACAGTAGAATTAATTGATAATAATGTTGTTGTAAAATTACGGTTATATAATCATTTTACGCTGTATGAAAATTATGAAATTATGGTACGGAACGAAACTGCTCTGGCCGGGAAGTATGTAAGCATAAACCCAGGAACACCTATGGACGAAAATGGCAAACAGTATGCAGTAATTACCACAAGGGAAAATCTAGTTGGAACATCAGTGCCTGACCCATTTACACTGCTTTCGCGTCTGATTGCTGATAATAGGGGAAATGTGAATGCCACTGTTAAGAATTTACGTGATATAACTGATAAAATTAATTCGGGAAAAGGCACCCTGGGCAAGATAATTAATGAGGATACCGTGCATGGGCAGGCATCTGATTTGATCAAACAATTGCAGGATACTATTGAAGATACCCGTGAACAGGCACCAATAACAAGCTTCCTGCGTGCTGCGTTAACAGCGTTTTAACAATAGTATACTTTTAGTTTTTAAATTTTTAAGATTACTGCTATTTTTCATGCAATAATAATTATATGAATATCCCTGGATTATAGTGGTGAACAATAATTATGATCAAAATGTGTTACCGGATTGTAACATATTATCTTACACTATAAAAAATGTTCATTTTTTACTTGCATCAAACTCATTATTCTGAAGTTTTATGGTTATTTTAATAAATTTTGATAAATTTTGATATAACGTATTTCAACACCACCTCACAGAAAGGAATGTTTACATGCCCAGGCGCACTGATATTAAAAAAATTCTGATAGTTGGTTCAGGACCAATTGTTATAGGGCAGGCGTGTGAATTTGATTATTCTGGTTCACAGGCCTGTAAAGCGTTGCGTGAAGAAGGTTATGAGATAGTTCTGGTGAATTCCAACCCTGCAACGATAATGACCGACCCTGATATGGCTGATAAAACCTATATTGAGCCAATAACTCATGATATTATTGCACGCATTATTGAAAAGGAAAGACCTGATGCATTATTGCCTACCGTTGGTGGGCAGACTGCCCTGAATATTGCTGTCCAGCTTCATGAAAGGGGGATATTACAAAAATTTGGTGTTGAACTGATTGGTGCAAAGATTGATGCCATAAAAAAAGCCGAGGACCGGGACCTCTTTAAAAAGGCAATGCTTGATATTGGGCTTCAGGTGCCAAATTCGGCACTGGCATCTTCAATTGATGAAGCCTTAAAAATACTGGAAACCATTCCGCTGCCCATTATTATCAGGCCCGCTTTTACATTGGGTGGTACAGGTGGCAATATTGTTTATAATCAGGAAGATTTTGTTGAGCTTGTTCGTAAAGGATTGGATGAATCGCCAATAAACCAGGTATTACTGGAAGAATCCGTCATTGGTTGGAAAGAGTTTGAGTTAGAAGTAATGCGTGACCTCAAAGATAATGTAGTTATTATATGTTCCATTGAAAACTTTGATCCAATGGGTATTCACACCGGCGATTCAATAACTATTGCTCCCCAGCAAACCCTGACCGATAAGGAATATCAAAATTTAAGGGATATGGCTATCAAGATAATACGTGAGATTGGTGTGGAAACAGGTGGTTCCAATATTCAGTTTGCAGTAAATCCCAAAGATGGCAGGGTAATGGTTATTGAGATGAATCCCCGCGTTAGCCGAAGTTCTGCATTGGCGTCAAAAGCAACGGGCTTCCCCATTGCAAAGATTGCTGCAAAGTTAGCTGTTGGGCTTACTCTTGATGAAATTGCAAATGATATTACCCGTGAAACACCCGCATGCTTTGAACCTACCATTGATTATGTTGTTACCAAGATTCCACGCTGGGCATTTGAAAAGTTTGAAGGTGCTGACACAACGCTTGGTACACAGATGAAATCAGTTGGCGAGGCAATGGCAATTGGGCGTACTTTCAAGGAATCATTTCAAAAAGCGCTGCGTTCGCTGGAAATTGACCGCTATGGTTTTGGTTCGGATGGAAATTTGAAACTTGATGCACTTGTAGATGCAATTCCTGAGCGACAAAGAAATGACATTATTGAACAGAATTTGCGCATTCCACGAGAACAAAGAGTGTTTTATATAAAGAAAGCTTTAGAGCTACAGTGGAGTGTTGAAAGAATCCATGGATTAACGTCAATAGATCCATGGTTTTTAAATCAATTGAAAGAGCTTGTGGAAGCAGAACGTGAATTTGTTGTACAGGCTAAACAGGGTTTGCAAAAAGATAATATTCTCAAAATGAAACAATTGGGTTACTCCGACAGGCAGCTTGCATTTTTACTTCATAAAGATGAATTGAAGGCATTATACGATAAAGGCCTTGATGTGCAGAAAGACTATTCAAAACGGCTGAATGAGCTGGAAGACAGTATCAGGAAATTCAGATTTGATCATGCGATAGTTCCTGGGTACAGGCTGGTTGACACCTGCGGCGGTGAATTTGAAGCATACACCCCTTATTACTACTCTTCGTATGATGATGAGGATGAAGCAAAGCATACAACAAAACGCAAGGTCATGATATTAGGTGGTGGCCCAAACCGTATTGGGCAGGGTATTGAGTTTGACTACTGCTGCTGTCATGCTTCGTTTGCGTTGCGCGAAACTGGCATTGAGTCAATAATGGTAAACTCAAATCCTGAGACTGTCTCAACCGATTATGATACTTCAGACAGGCTATACTTTGAGCCATTGACATTGGAAGATATACTGCATATTTACAACAATGAAAAACCTGATGGCGTTATAGTACAGTTTGGCGGGCAAACCCCTTTGCGGCTTGCACGCCGACTTGAAGCAAATGGTGTTAAAATTTTAGGTACATCTCCTGATTCCATAGACAGGGCTGAAGACAGGCAGCGTTTTGCCCAGGTTGTTAATAAATTAAAGCTTAATCAACCGGAAAATGGCATAGCATTCACTCGTGAAGAGGCAATTGAGCAGGCAACACGGATAGGGTATCCAGTGCTTGTGCGTCCATCGTATGTACTGGGTGGAAGAGCAATGTCCATTATTTATGATGAAAAAAGCCTATTAGAGTATATAGTTTCTGCTGTGGAACTATCGCCTGAACATCCTATCCTTATTGATAAATTTTTAGAAGATGCTTTAGAGATAGATGTAGACGCGCTGTGTGATGGTACGGATGTATATATTGGTGGCATTATGGAGCATATTGAACTGGCAGGGATACATTCAGGCGATTCTGCGTGTAGTTTACCACCCGTAAGCGTTCAACCTGCCATGATGCAAACAATTATTGAAACAACGTCTGCGCTGGCAAAGGAACTCAATGTTATTGGACTGATCAATATTCAGTTTGCTATAAAAAATGGCATTTTATATGTTCTGGAGGTTAATCCCCGTGCGTCTCGTACAGTGCCATTTGTGTCCAAGGCAACGGGTGTACCGCTTGCAAAGATAGCGGTGTGGATTATGCTTGGTAAAAAGCTTAAGGATTTTGGATTAATTCACATGAAAAAGATTCCCTATGTGAATGTAAAAGAAGCAGTATTGCCTTTCAACAAATTCCCTGGTGTTGATACGTTGTTATCTCCCGAAATGAGGTCAACTGGTGAGGTCATGGGCATTGCCGCACATTTTGGCGAAGCATTTTATAAAGCAGAATTGGGAGCAGGTGACAGGTTGCCCCTATCGGGTACCATTTTTTTAAGTATTAACCAGAGGTCAAAGGAGGAACTGCTGGGAGAAATACGGCTGTTGCATAAAGAAGGCTTTAAGCTTATTGCCACAGAAGGTACCGCGGCATTTCTCAATGAGCATGGTATTCCCTGTGAAAGAGTGTTCAAGGTCAGTGAAGGACGCCCCAATGTTGTTGATATAATCAAAAATAAGCAGGTTGACCTTATTATAAATACTCCTACAGGAAAGCGGCCAAAAGAGGATGCCTACACCATACGCCAGGCTGCAGTGCGTTACCGGGTACCCATCATCACTACGCTGGCTGCTGCTAAAGCTGCTGTACAGGGTATTATTTCTATGAAAAAAGCTGGACAATTTACCGTAAAACCTGTACAGGAGTACCACAAGGAGGTGCAGTAGTGTGTGAAGAAAAAGTATTGATGAATGCAAAACAAATTGAAGAAGCAATTAATACTATAAGCAATGGTATTATCAAAGAATTTGGTGATGTATCAAATGTGGCGCTTGTTGGCATACAAACCCGTGGAGTGGAGATAGCCAAACGGATAAAGAAACATCTGGAAACAAGTAGCGGTAAAGAAATAAAGATGGGTACTCTTGATATTACATTTTATCGTGATGATTTAGCAACACGGGGAGTGCTTCCGGCAATAAAAGAAACAACAATAACATTCAATATTACCAAAAAGATTATCATTCTTGTAGATGATGTGCTTTTTACCGGAAGAACAATCAAAGCTGCACTGGAAACATTGATGTCATTTGGCAGACCTCAAATAATACGCCTGGCTGTCCTTGTGGACCGTGGTAACCGTGAACTTCCTATTCAGCCAGATTATTGTGGCTTGAAGGTGCAGACAAAAGTTAGTGATAAGGTAAAAGTACGACTTAAAGAAACAGATGGTATTGAAGATACTGTGTTATACTGCACCGAATAAATCAAAGTAAATTATGAAACCCACCTATCATTGTATTCCATGCCATGTGAACCATAGTTATCGGGTTGTATCAAAACTAAATCTTAATGGAGATAGTTCATTACGTTTAATGCAGGAACTTACGCGCATTAGCATGGATAGTTTTCCAAATCCTCCTGATTGCGCGTATGAATTGTATAAAACAATTTCGAAAGTTACGGGGGTACAGGATCCATTTCATGATGAAAAAAAACAAAGCAATGCCTTGATGCTTGATTTGTTACCACAGTTGCGTGCGTTGTGTTCAGGCAAACAATCAATTCAACAGGCTTTGCGGATAGCTGTTGTTGCAAATAGTATTGATTATGGCATTGGAAATCAGGATTGTGGCACTTTTTCTGTGCAGTTTAAAAATTTAGTGGATGCTATAGAAGTTCCCGATGATTTTTACAATGAATTTATGAAAGCAACGTCATACTCACAAAAGATTCTTTATATAGCGGATAATGCAGGGGAGATAGTTGCCGATAAGCTTCTCATGGAACATCTACCCGTAGAAAAGATTACCTGTGTTGTTCGTGGAAATCCTGTGATAAACGATGCAACAATGGAGGATGCGCACTTTGTTGGACTTGATACAATTGTTCCAGTAATTACAACAGGCGATAGTACTCCAGGAATAAACCTTCATAGAAGCAGTAAAGAATTTTTACATGAACTATCGCAGGCGGATATGGTAATCCTTAAGGGGGCAGGGAAATTTTGAAACCATGATAGATGCAAATCTTAAAGGGTTTGTAAAAAAAGGCACAAAACTTTTTTTATTTTTAAAGTGAAATGCTTGCCGGTTGCCCATTTTATTAATGGGTATTTAGGAGATAGTGCTTTTATACTACGGGAAATATAAAGCGTCCATATGACCATATCCATTGATTCTTATGAAATTCTTTTAACTTAATTGAGAAAGATTAAGACATTAAAAAATATGTGGCTTTATAAAAGTAAAGTTACCCATAAAGGAGTAAAGAATTTTTTTTGAGGGTCATAGCATCTTTTAAGGATTTATTACAGGAATGTGGGGTCAGTGCCCCGTAAGAACAATAAAAAAGGCCGCCCCAAATTTTGTTTTAAGACGGCCCCTTTATATAATCCTTGTAGCTAAAATGTTTATGCAGTTTTTTTCACAGGAGGCTTGAGCAGAGCCATTACTATCATAAGGCCCACTACACCCAGTACAAGTGTTGGCCAGAAAGCAACCTGATATGAGCCAAATACATCTTTTGCCTGCCCGGATATGATGCCACCTATAATTGCACCAAGGCCGTATGCAAAAAATACTACACCATAATTACGTGCATAATTCTTCAAACCGTAGAAAGCAAGTGTAGTAGTTGGTGCTATTGCGAGCCATCCACCCAATATCAGCCAGAATCCACAGAAAGCTACTACGTAAAGGATAACATCCCCTTCTTTTGCCAGTAACATCATAATGGATACTGCGATAATTATTAACAGGTTAAGGATTGCAGCACCTTTTGGAGTAATCTTATCAGTGAGCCAGCCAAAAAGTGGCCGACCTAATGCGTTAAAAATTGCAAAAATCCCAACCAGGGTTGTTGCAGTTTCGCCATCAATTTTGATTATTTCACTGCCTACTGGTTTGGAAATACCAATAGCCATCAAACCAGCCAGACAGCCAATGATATATGCTAAAAATAAGCCCCAGAAGGTAGATGTTTTTACCATTTCAGAGGAATCAAAATCAACTGCACTTGCTGCTGCAGCTGATGGTGTCCATCCAGCAGGTTTCCAACCGGATTCAGGATTTCTAAACGGAAGTGCAAGTAGTACAATAAGAATTGCAAATGCAATACCAAAATAAAGGAATGTCGTTGAAAGGCCAACTGAAGGTATCAGAGCGCCTGCTAATTTAGCAGTGATTAACGCTGAGCCGCCAAAACCAGCCAGTACCAGACCTGTGGCAAGCCCTTTTTTGTCAGGGAACCACTGACCAACGATGTTTATGGGACATCCATAAACAATCCCAACACCGCTACCTGCAATGATACCATACGTTAGTATTAAAAGGTTAATGCTTTTTGCTTCCGCAGCAAAGTATGAAAGCGCCCATCCTAACCCAACAACAAGACCGCCAAAAATAGATAACTTTTTGGCCCCCAGTTTAGCCATTATTTTACCTGAGAAAAACATGAGGATTGAAAAAAATGCCAGGAAAAACATAAATGGCAGATTGCCCTGAGTTGCAGTGATACCAAAGCTTTCAGTAATTGGTTTTAAAAATACGCTGTACGAATACACACTGCCCAGGCACAGGCATATTATCAAGCCTGTAATAACATATACCCATCGACCAGCTTCTGGCGACAGGCCAAAAAGTTTGTTGTGATGTGTCATATAACCCGATCCTCCTGTAAATTTTTAATTACCTATAGGTTTTATATAAAAAACTATGCAAAGCAAAAGTATATTCCTTTTATTAGTCAAGAATATTTTTATGGGCACCTCTAAAAACTGCTTTCTTCCTAAAGTTTTCATATAATCGAAAGTAGTTTTATCTTATATATTGTGCCCATAAGGGAACATCCGGCAAAAACGGTTTTAAGAAGTTCCCTTTATTTGTGTTAAATTGCTTCTTTTTTGCTATTATCCGCTTTTGATAAACTCTGCGTTTTGAAGTTGGAGTAAAATTGTCTGGTAGTCGCAATTGGCTCATCATACTGCTGTGAGGCATTCCACCATATAAAACCTTTCACGCCAGCGTCATGTACCGCCTGTATTTGTTTTGCCATGTATTCCTGAAATGATAATCCTGACATAGCAACACGTATTTTAAACGCCTGTATGTACATAACAATCTGGGCATTTTTGGTACGCTCTTTAGCTCTTTTTGCTGTTATAAATACCGTGTAATACGGATCGGCCATTAATTTTTTACTCCATGTATAGTGGGAGGGATATGCCATGGGGCAGATAACATCAACAATAGGATCAAGCCCCTCCATGCGCTGGCCAATAGTATCATTGGTATTGAGTGGTATACGGCCAAATATATCGCAAGCAACCTTTACGTTGTATGGTTGCAATTCTGTTTTTGCTCGTGCTAAAAAGCCTTCAATAGTTTTAAAACGCTGTTCAAGAGGGACATGTTTCAGTATACCATAGTCATTAAAACGTATGTAATCAAACTGTATTTCCCTGAAGCCAATTTCACAGGCTTTTTTTGCAAGTTCTAACCTTCCTTTGATGAGTTCCTCAGGGATGGGATATACTTTTAATCCATCGGGGAACATTACCACACGGGCAATGGGATAAATGCCTTGCGAAATTACATAGTCAATATTTTCCTTGGGAATTAAAAACTTATTATTAGATTCATTGTGTACATCAATGACCACTGCATTGAATCCTGCATCTTTTGCTTTTGTAATAAAATTTTTAAGTAGATTAATATCACGTCCTGATTGTGAGTTTAAGTAAATCCCTTTATAAAACTCAGGTGCAGGCATTGGCTGTTTGACTTCTTCAACAGTAACCTGCGTATCAGTTTTCCCAAACATCTCAAAGCCAATAAGAATAGCTACTATGGTGATAATACATATAAGCAGTACGGCAATCTTTTTCATGGTGGTTCCTTTCTGTTCGTTATGATTGTGGTATATGGTTATACTATTGCTAAATTTGTCGACTAAAATATATATTTGTTATATCAAAAAACAGTGCTAAAATTTTTATTTACTTATACTGTATGGTCGTTATGTAATACAACGTGTACTACTATATTCTGGCGATAGTTCATGGGTAAACAGCTATGCGATTATGGTCATTACATCCAAAATATTTAGACCCTCAGGGAATCGTTGCTGTATGGCGGGAAGGGTTGCTTGCAAAGAAGGTGCTTGAAGGCAATACTAAAGGGTACAGGCATCATCCCCAATTAATACGGTTTTCCAATTACACTCAACCACTTGAAGCTATACAGGCTTATCTTTTCTGGATTTATGAAGATGCAAAAAGGCGAGGCTATCAATTTTCTGCTGAAAAGATTGACACAATACCACTGATGGCGTTAATCCCGGTTACTATCGGGCAAGTACACTATGAATTTGAACATTTGCTAAAAAAGGTGTATGTTCGCAACAGAGCCTGGTATCAGGAACTATCGCACAAAAAAAAGAATATACAATGTAACCCTGTGTTTTACTGTATTGAAGGTGATAGCGAGCCATGGGAGAAGAAGCAATAAAATCAAAAATCATATCGGATAATCCATTCAGGGCACTTAAGGTGTATAATTTCAGGCTTTTTTTTGTGGGGCAGTTTATTTCACTCATTGGGACCTGGATTCAGCAACTTGCTTCAAGCTGGCTTATGTACCGCTTAACTGCTTCATCCATGTGGTTGGGGCTACTTGCATTTTCTGCACAGCTTCCCATTTTTTTGTTCACGCCCATTACCGGTGTGGTGGCTGACCGCTATAACAGGCATCATATATTAATGATTACGCAAATCCTTTTATGTGTGCAATCCCTGGTTTTAGGATTACTGGTAGTGCTGGGGTATATTACACCGGTGTGGCTATTGGTGCTTAACATCATGCAGGGGTGTTTTAATGCTTTTGATATGCCGGTGCGACAGTCATTTGTATTTGACATGGTTTCCGAGAAGGAACTTTTAAGCAATGCCATTGCACTTAATTCAGTTATATTTAACAGTACCCGCCTTATTGGGCCGCCACTTGCTGGTTTCTTAGTGGCGCAGTTTGGCGAAGGGATGTGCTTTTTGATAAATACTGCAACATTTTCTGGAATTATTATTGCACTGCTTTTTATGAAAAATGTTACTTATACTTCTATATCCCGTGCAGGTAATTTCAAGGAAAATATCATTGAAGGCTTTCAATATGTAAAAAACCATTACCCAATCCGTACGGTGTTATTGCTTCTGGCTTTGATCAGTTTACTGGGAATGCCATATATGGTGCTTATGCCAGTTGTTGCAGTAGAAATTTTGCATGGTGATTCCCACACTCTGGGTTTTCTTTTGGGTGCAGCGGGGTTAGGTGCTCTTATTGGTGCATTATTTATAGCATCACGAAGCCATACTGCACGGTTTGAAAATACTATTGCTGCTGGTTCACTTTTACTTGGTTGTGGGCTTACACTGTTTTCATTTTCACGGAATTTATATATCTCGCTGGTTCTCATGTTTATTATTGGTATCAGTTTAATTGTTCAGATGGCATCATCCAATACATTTATTCAGTCAATGGTGGAAGATTCAATGCGTGGCAGGGTCATGAGCCTGTATACTATGTCATTCATGGGTATGGCTACCATTGGCAATTTATGTGCAGGAATAATAGCTCACCGTATTGGTGTTCCCCTTACGCTGCTTTTAAGCGGTGTGGGATGTACTATTGTTGCATTATTGTTTTATAAGAATTTGCATATATTGAAAAAAAATATTATGAATCTTGTTCGATAGTTACTGTTTAGGTGAAATTGTTTTTAAAACTTTTGTTGACATACAAGCATTATCATTTTATATGTGTAAAGCTCTCCTAAGTTAGCTTTATACTTCGCGTCATAAAATCCTTGTATTATGGGGTATGTGTATGACTATTCTTACCACAATTGAATCCGACCTTAAAGACGCCATTAAAAACAAAAATGAACTGTTAGCAAGCACTCTACGTATGCTAAAGTCTGACATAATGTATGAAAAAACAAAGGGCACTGAAGAATTGACTGATGAAAAAATAATTGAGGTGTTAACACGCAGTGCCAAACGACGCAAAGAAGCCATAACTGAATATGAAAAAGCAGGTAGAAATGATTTAGCTTCAAAAGAAAAACAGGAGCTGGAGATCATCATGAAATACCTGCCGCAGCAGATGAGCCAAGCTGAAATCGCTGCCCATATTGATACAGTTATTGCTTCCATGGGAACTGTTACTAAAAAAGATATGGGCAAGGTCATGGGGCAGGTTATGAAAGACCTGAAAGGCAAAGCAGACGGGCAGGTTGTTAAGCAGATTGTACAGAATAAACTTGAAAATCTGTAAATTTTTATATATATTATTATCAAATGGCTATCCCCCAAGATACGATTGAACATATACGGCAGAAAGCTGCTATAGAAGATATAATCAAACGCTATGTTCCTACCCTTACCAAAAAGGGTAAGAACTATGTGGGCTTATGTCCATTTCATAAAGAAAAGACTCCTTCATTTACGGTATCACCCGATAAACAGATGTTCTATTGTTTTGGATGTCATGAAGGCGGCAATGTCTTTACGTTTATATCCAAGGTTGAGCATGTTGATTTTGTTGAAAGCGTAAAGATTGTAGGGGAACTTGTTGGCATACCAGTTCGTGATGATGTAAAATATAAGGATGATGAATACAGCAGACTTTTAAAAATCAATGCTCTTCTTTGCCAGAACTATCGCAAAGCATTACACCAACCGGCAAACAGGCATGCACTGGATTATCTTTTAAACCGTGGAGTAACCATGCAGAGCATTGATGAATTTGAGTTGGGCTATGCTCCTGACGGGTGGCGTTATGCTACTGATATGTTAAAAAATATGAATATTTCACTTGATGTAGCAGTAAAAACGGGCAATATCAATAAAGTTGTAAAAAACGGCACTACTCATTACTATGACAGATTCCGAAACAGGGTTATATTCCCTATTTTTGACCAAAAAAATGAAATTATTGGCTTTGGTGGTAGAATAATTGAACAGGGCGAGCCCAAATACCTGAATTCTCCGGAATCACCTGTTTTTCAGAAGCGGAATATTCTTTACGGACTGAATAAATCACGGCAACACATAGCTGAACTTGGCAGGGCAATAGTTGTTGAAGGTTACCTGGATGTCATTGGCGTGTATCAGGCGGGTATTCAAAACGTGGTTGCTCCATTAGGTACCGCGTTAACACTGGAACAATTGCAGCTTTTGTCACGGTTATGTCATGAGGTAATCATTGTATTTGATGCTGACTCTGCTGGGATTAAGGCTTCGCTCAGGTCACTTGAAGTTGCTCAAAGTTTAAATATTGATATTCGTATTGCACAATTGCCACAGCTTGACCCGTTTGATTTTGTTGCAAAGTTTGGCGTTAGGGAGTTTATGGCAATTATTGACAGAGCATTACAACCCGTTGATTTTAGAATTGAGCGTGTCATAGCGGAAAATAAGGGCAAACAGGTTGATGTATTAAAGCAACTTTTTGTAGTATTACGGGATATAACTTCTGAAGTAGAGCGGCAGTATTACTTTAAAAAGCTGGCCACCATGTTTCAAGTTCCAGAGCAGGCTATACGCACTGATTATGAGCGTTTTGCAAAAGGGCAAAAAACAAATGGGGGGGCGATAGTAACCAACAATAAGCCTTTAGATTTTTATGATAAAAGCCAGCGTGAATTGGTACTTTTACTGTGCAATTACCCTGAACTGGTTGAACATGCAGTTGTAGATTGCTCTGTGTCACAGTTTACCGATACTGTGGCAAAAAATATCTACCAGGCAATAATTGACCTGTATGAAAAAAATGAACCTGTTTCACTGGATAAAATGTTTGATTTTTTCCCTGAAGGCCAGGAAGCACAATTACTTACTCAGGGTTTTTCAAAGCAGTTTGCCTTTGAGGATCCTAAGGTTGCCTATTCAGAAATAATATTAAATATGCGGCTGTATACTATCGACAAAAAAATTAATGAATTTGCAGAAAAAATTAAGAAGAACGAGCAGGATAATATACAATATTATATGACCGAATTAGAGGTATTGCGCCGGGAAAGAGAAAAATTGGCTTCATATATCTATAACAAAGGCAGTGCAAAGATTTAAGATCACAGTAAATTTTTAATATAAAGGGTAGAGTTTATTATGGCAAAGGGTGATGTTCTTTTAGAAAGTATTCCAGAAGTTAAAAAACTTGTGGATTTAGGGAAAACCAATGGTGAGATTACCTATGATGAGCTTAACGATATTTTGCCCGATAAGATATTAAATTCTGATAAAATTGATGATATTTTCATTCTTCTCAATCAGTTAGGCATTGATGTTGTTGAAGAGCCTACACGGCGTGCAGAAGCAGTATCGTCAAAAAAAGAAAAATCCCATTCAAAAAAAGCAGCAACTCCAACATCAGAAACCGCAGTTTCCGATGATCCAATTCGTTTGTATCTGAAAGAAATTGGCAAAGTTTCCCTGCTTTCCGGTGATGAAGAAGTGAAGCTGGCAAAGCGTATAGAAGAAGGCGAAATTCTTATTGAGAATGCTGTGTTGGATTCTACTGTGCTTCTCAATGAGCTTATTAAGAATCATTCAAAAGTTAAAAGCGGCAAAATTAAACTAACTGACGTGTTGCGGATAAATAAACTCTACTATTTTTCTTCTTTTGACATGCATGATTTAGAAAAGCGCTATGAAAATAATATGAGTATTATCATAGCGGAAGATAAAAAAATAATGCAATACCAGAATAAGCTACGGAAATTAGCTGAAGAATCCAAAAAGGCATTGGAATTAAAAGAAAAAATAACTGAATCACGCAAAATTATTAAGGATGCTCTGGTAAACCTTCAGGTACATGAAAACGAAATAAATAAAACAGCACAGCGTATTTTGTCTATGGTCACCAGAATAAAGGAAACCCGGCACTTCTTCAAGAGCATTGAAAATCATTTTAACAAATCGGTAAAAGAGTTAAAGCAGTATGGTCGTAAATTGGAAAAGAATGAAGATGTAAAAAAAATATTAAAAGAACTGAAAGTCAAGACCAAAGATGAAATTTTAGAGATAGTTAAAGATATCAGAAATAATGAACGCAAAATCCGCCGTATAGAGCAGGAAGCAGGTGCCACCTGTGATGAAATTATGCAGTGGGGCACACAAATTGAGATTGGCCACCGCAAGATTTCACTGGCAAAAAAAGAGCTCATTAATGCAAACCTGCGGCTTGTCGTATCCATTGCAAAGAAATATGCCAACCGTGGCATGCATTTCTTTGACCTGATACAGGAAGGAAATATTGGCTTAATCAAAGCTGTAGACAAGTTTGAGTACCGCAAGGGGTATAAATTTTCCACCTATGCTACATGGTGGATACGGCAGGCAATAACAAGGGCAATTTCGGACCAGGCGCGTACCATACGTATTCCTGTCCATATGATTGAACAGATAAACAAAGTAATGCGTGAAACACGCCTCTTTCAGCAGGAATTTGGCCGTGAACCAAGCCCGGAAGAATTAGCCGACAGGTTGGGCTGGCCGGTAAGCAAGGTTAAAGGTGTGAAGAATGTGGCCCGTGAGCCTATATCACTTGAAACACCCATAGGCGAGGAAGAGGATTCTTTGTTGGGTGATTTTATAGAGGATAAAGAGGTGGATTCGCCGGTGAATACGGCAGCATACAGGCTGCTTTCTGAGCAGATAAATGCAGTATTAAGCACACTGCCGGCGCGTGAACAGAAGGTTATCCGCATGCGGTTTGGTCTGGATGACGGGTATTCCCATACATTAGAAGAGGTTGGGTATGTGTTTAAAGTAACCCGTGAGCGCATCAGACAGATAGAAGCTAAAGCATTGCGCCGGTTGCGCCATCCCACCCGTGCACGAAAATTGAAAGATTATCTTGACTATATGTAACAATACTTCTATAATAGTAAAAAAGGGGGTGTCTCAAAAGACACCTCTTTGTAATTAATTTTGCCCTTATGTCATTGCGAGGAATGAAGTGACGAAGCAATCCCTTCTTTCGTGATATTGAGATTGCTTCGCTACGCTCGCAATGACTTTGCACAAGCGTCATTTAGAGCTCCATGGTTTGTTTTGAGGCCCCCTTTTTTTTGTTTATTATAGGCACTTTTAAAAAACTGCTTTCATCATTACAAATGCTATAAAGAGAAAGTGGTTTTATCCTATATTGTGCCAAAAAGGGAACATCAAAATAACAGTTTTTAGTAGTTCCATTATAAAATTAATACCGGGTATACTATGCAACACACCACAAATACTGCCGTAATGAAAGCTGTAACTGTCATTGGTGCAGGTTCATGGGGTACTGCTGTTGCCAATGTAATAGCCCATAACCATCCTGAAATTATTGTCCAAATATGGGCATATGAAAAGGATGTTGCCCGTTCTATAAATTCTCAGCATGTCAATACACTGTACCTGCCTGATGTACAACTTGCAAACAACATTGTTGCATATAATGATATTAAAGAATCAGCCAAAGGAACTGATGCGCTTATCATTGCCACTCCTTCAAAAGTTGTCTATGATACCTGCACACGAATCAGGCGTTATCTTGATTCAAAGATATATGTTGGCTATTTATCTAAAGGATTTTGCAAGATTGGTTCAGGAATTTATACCATGTCACAGACTATAGAGCTTGCATTACCATTTTTAATGGATAAGGTATGTGCTATATACGGCCCAAGCCATGCTGAGGAGGTGTGCAGAGAATACCATACAGCATTGCATGTTGCCAGTAAATCAAAAGCTTCAATTAATTTTTTCATGAATCTGCTTCAGAATGAATATCTGGAATGCATACCATCAGATGACATCATTGGTGTTGATTGTGGGAGCACCTTGAAAAATCCTGCAGCAATTGCTGCTGGTATTATTAGTAACCTGCCTCAATGCGGGGACAACCTTTCAGGAGCATTGATAGCACAGGCTCATACAGAGATGATACAATTAGGGCGCTGTCTGGGTGCAAAAGAACACACCATTATGGGTATAGCTGGCCTGGGTGATCTTGTTGCAACAGCGTTAAGTCAGCATAGCCGTAACAGGCGTTTTGGTAGGGAAATAGCAGAGCAAATAACTCAGAAAGGAACTACGGTTGGTTTCCTGGAAAAGTTGTTATTACGAGTAAAACCTGAAAATGTGCTGGAAAGAATGAGTAAACGCATGCATTACCTGGTTGAAGGGGCGTATGCAATTGAACCAATATTACAATTGGCTGATAAATATAACCTTACCATGCCGGTATACCGTTCATTGTATGATGTGCTTCTGAATAAGCGTGATCCATGGCTTCTCATTGAAACTATTAAAAATCCTGCAAAATATGAAATACTGACACGCCGTGCGCGAATAAAGGTTAAGGAACGTAAAAAAGGCATTGAGCGCATGAGTGGACTGATATTTAAAAATATTGTGGTTGAACGGCTTATGCAGCAATTATGCAGTGAAAATAAAAAACTTCAGGTGATGGCCAATAGCAGTGAATACAAAGACGTGCTCCAGCAACACCTGCCCGGGCATAAAGAGTATTCCCATGAACTATCGCTGTATAATGATCTTAATGAAACACACTATGAAAAGCAACTGAAAGCACTTATTGAATTTTATTATAATAGTATTAGCGATAGATATGTGTATACATTTTCATTGCTGATACTGAAACTGGCAAGGATGTTCTTTTATCTATACGGATTGATGTACCGCCGCAGAATCACTGAGTTTTTTGAAGAAAGAATTGGCTTAACCGGAGATATTAAATATCTCAAAAAAATTGTGATGACCGCAAACCCGGTTTATTTTTGTAATGCTAAGGACCAGGCCGATTCACTGTTTGTGGTTTTGGCACTTATTAAATTTATATCCATTCCCCTGCCGCGATTTTGTGTTGACAACAGACTTATGGAAAATAAGTTGCTACGGTTTCTTTTCAGGCTTTGTGGTGGATATATTGTCCATACTACACGATGTGCTTCGGTTATATACCGGGAAACATTGTTGCAGTATATGCTTTCATGTGTTGAACACGGCATACCAGTATTGTATTCTAATTCCATGGAAGATGGATCTCAGGATGAGCAGGTAATTCAGGATATGGTCATTGAGGGCCTGTGCCAACTGTTACAAAAAACTACAGAAGAAATAGCGGTAATACCAGTTGCAGTTGGCCATAAATATTATAATCCGGTTACTCATCCCGTATCATTCCTGAAATTATTCAGGAATGTGACAAAAGTGCATATTTCCCGACCAATTACCCTTTCGCATTTTTCTTCCAGCCCCACATTGGCTGAAGATACTAAAATGATGTTAACACTGAAACAGCGGCATGATATACCTATTTATCCTCATTATTTTATTGCGTATGTATTACATTCTGCTGGAGGAAGTGCTCATGTTGAAGCCATTAAAGCTGAGATTGACAGTATACTGAAACTGCGTAATTTAAAGCATATGTATTCTGTTGATGATATACTGCGTGAAGGTATGGATTTTCTTATTTCAAATAATTGTATTGCCCGCAGTGGGGAAATTGTTATAGTTCAGGATGATAAAAAAGAAGCAATGAAATATTTTGCAGGGTATATTGTATAAAAGATTATCAGGTATTCACCAGTTTATGTAAAATATCACATACTTCCTCTACTGAATGAGCAGAGTATATACAGCTGCCATTATTTCTATCGTCAATTGGTTCGTTAACAATCCGTTTACTCCAGCCGCCCGTAAACACACAGCTTATGATAGGTTTGCCGTAATGCCATGCGTATGCCATCTCAGTGAGCGTTCCTGCTTTTCCTCCAATGGAAATGACAACATCTGCTGAAAGCACATTTATGCTGTTTCGGGCAAAACCTATACCAGTTGGGATAACAATATCGCAGTACTGGTTGGCGCCATCAAACCTGTCAAAAGGCAATATGCCAACCACAATGCCACCGTGGTCATGCGCACCCTGTGAAGCTGCCTCCATAACGCCAGTTCTACCACCAGTAATGAGCACCCATCCGTTTTTTGCAATAAAGGCTCCTATTGCATAGGCAATATCATGATGCTCTGTATCATCAGCTGAGCCTATAATGACAATCTGAGTTTTTTTCATGGTTACTATCGCCTGACTAATGGAAGTGTAATATATGAATAATTGCGGGTATAATATCCTCTTCTTTTTCAATAACGGTGTGGTAAATCTTTGATGGTATTGAAATATCCTTATAGTTAAAGGTCAATGGTTTGATATCTGCTTGAGTGTTTGTATGTATACACAGATACAGGTTCATTGAAAGTGCAAAGCTATATTGTCCAAAATTTTCTATTAATGTATTTTTAATTAATGCTGAAACTTCATTGAGTGAGTGCAGGCCAAAATGGCTTAACGTACTGAATGGTGATATAATATATATTCCGTATAATGAACAGGGCCCTTTGGTCAATAATTTTGAGCATACCTGATGAATATATTTTAATGTGGTATTTGGAACATCAAGAGAAATAATATCTGAAATGCCCAAAAGACCAGTAAAGACTTTGATGTGTGCAGCATAGTGCAGGAATGTTTCTTTTGAAAAGAATGATGACGAAGAAATAGCAATGAATGTTATAGATAGTTCCTCTGAATGAAAGAGGGATGAGCTGTGTAGTGAAAAATTTTGAATTATATTCTGGTTTATGGTGTAATCTAGTACAAAGCGTGGTGGGGATGAGAAAAAAGAATTGTTACATAGTGAAAAAAGAGGCTGCACAAAAACATCAGGGCCATGGTACAGCGAAATGGTAGTTTGGTTATTCTTTGCAGTATATGCAACAATTGCTGAGAATAGGGAAAAATTTTCAGCATTATGAGTAGCTAAAACATTGAGGATATAATTTTCATACTGGGGTTGGGATTTAATTTCAAGAGCCTTTTCTTTATAGGTATGGTATTTATGCAGTGCTTCATCAAATGATATGTCCCCTTCTGAAAATGAAGCAATGGTTTGCTGTATGTCTTTCAAAATAGCTGTAAAATTGTTTTTCATACTTTTTTTAAATTGGGGGTGTCTCAAAAGACGCTTCATTGCAATTACTTTGCACTCACGTCATTGCGAGGAACGAAGTGACGAAGCAATCTCATAGTTGCGAGCGCCGCAGGCACGTGGCAATCCTGTCTTCTGCGGCATTGAGATTGTTTCACTTCGACAAGTGGTTGCTGAGCTCGTCGAAGCACTCAGTGCAAGCACTTCGATAAGCTCAGCATAGGCGCTACGCTCGCAATGACATTGAACTCACGTCATTGCGAGCCCCACGCTTTGTTTTGAGACGGCCCCAACTAACGTTCATTATTGGTATTCACTTAATACATTTGATGCAATAACAAGCCGCTGTATTTCAGATGTACCTTCATATATTTCGGTAATTCGTGAATCACGGTAAAATCTTTCTGCTGGGTAGTCTTTAACATACCCATATCCTCCAAAAATCTGTAATGCTTTATGGGTTGCCCTGTGCGAAGCTTCCGAAGCAAAAAGTTTTGCCATGGCTGCATTTTTTGAATATCTTCTGCGGTCGGGGCCACTACCAATAAGCATAGCAGCTTGATAGGTCAAAAGCCGTGCAGCCTGAATTTCAGTAGCCATGTCAGCAATCATCCACTGAATTGCCTGCTGACGTGCTATTGGCTGGTTGAACTGTACTCTTTCAAGTGAGTATTTAACAGCAGCATCCATAGCTGCCTGAGCAATGCCCAATGCCTGTGCGGCAATTCCAACTCTACCGCCATCAAGAGTATGCATGGCAATTTTAAAACCGTCGCCTTTTTTGCCCAAAAGGTTTTCTTCGGGGAGTTCACAGTTTTCAAAAACTAATTCTGTAGTTGATGATGCACATATTCCTAATTTATCTTCGGTTTTGCCAACTGAAAACCCTGGAGTACCTTTTTCCACAATAAACATGCTGAGTCCCTTATGGCCAACACCTTTCTCAGTAACTGCCATAACAACGGCAACATTGGCAACACCACCGTTGGTAATAAAATTTTTTGTGCCATTGAGTACCCACTTGCCATTCTTAAATTCGGCAGTAGTTTTGGTGCCTGCTGCATCAGAACCAGCATTGGGTTCGGTGATGCCAAAACAGCCAATCCATTCACCTGAGCATAACTTTGGCAGGTATTTCTTCTTCTGCTGTTCAGTGCCAAAGTAATAAATTGGTGACAGGCACAATGAGTTATGGGCAGATACAATAACTCCCGTGGATGCACAGCCGCGTGAAATCTCTTCAACGGCAATGGCATAGGTAAGGTAATCCATGCCTGATCCACCGTATTCTTCAGGGTAAACAACACCCATCATCCCCATTTCACCTAATTTTTTGACATGTTCCCATGGAAATTCGTGTGTTCGGTCATAATGTTCAGCTTTTGGTGCAAGTTCGTTTTCTGCAAACTTCCTGCACATATCTTTGACCATCTGTTGTTCTTCAGATAAATTAAAATCCATAAGCCGATCTCCTTATACTATCTCTATAAATATTAGCTGTATACTATCGTTTCATATATGGATTTATTTTGTCAAGGCAATAACAATTGACAGACAAAAAGCATGGATTTTTTATGTTGAAAAAAAGGCTGGTACATACTACAAATGGTTACAGTATATACGTGGCGATAGTTACTGATAAAGGATGAACAGTATGGTAAAAAAAATATTATTAGCAATAGCCTGTTGCATGCTTATTTCATGCGGATATTTCAGGGTGACCGACCTGCAGGCAAGTAAAGTTTGTGCAATTCCATCAGGAGCATCACTGGGTGCGGTAAGCATTAATTATAATGAATCAGGCCTTCTTGATATGAGTTTTGGTGTGCTTCTGGCAGATGATAAAGTTTACGTGAAGGATAATATCCAGAAGAAAGTACTTGTCTTTGACAGGGATGGAAAATGTTTAATTGCTATTGGTAATGTCAATGCAACAGCAGAAGGCAAGGACATAAAAAAAACACAGGTTAAATTTGACATAATAGGCACCATGGTTGCCGATTCAGATGGCAACCTGTATGTGCAAAACAGGCTGGCTTCAGTACAGCGAGTTGATGCTGCAGGGACGCAGATTGATATGTCGCCTTCTTTTATTCTTGTCTTTGATGAAGAAGGCAAGCTGCAATACACAATAGGCCAGACGGGAATGCCAACAGTTCCTTTTTACTACATTGAGCATTTAGAGATAGACAAAAAAAACAGGTTTTTTGTTATAGCACGAACATATGATATATGGAGCGTTTACCGCTTTGATAAACGCCAACGGGATTATTACATGACATTTACCCGAAATTACTTTGTAGACACCGTTGATGCTACAACATCATATACCGGCAAGATAGAAAATATCAGGATATTATACAGTGGCGATAGCTTCTTGCTTTCGGTTGCCTATTACAATAACACCCGGTTTAAATACAGAAAGTTATACCAGTTTGATATTAAAGAATCAAAGCCTGTTGAATTGTTAAAAATATCAGAGCCAAAGAATGAATTATTTACGGTGGCGCAGAATAAGTATATCTATGTGTGGAATGTTGATGAAACCAATGAAGTGAAGTTTATGTTGTATAATTTTGACGGTACAATAATTGGGAATGTACGGTGCAAATTCCCCACACAGGCATTATTTTCGGATATTGATATCACCAGTGAGGGTAAATTATATTCATACCATGCTTACTCAACAGGATTAGAAGTATACGAATGGAAGTGATACATGAAGGTAGTCACCGCGCAGCAAATGCAGGAAATTGACCGTATCACCATACAGCAGTATGGAATCCCCGGTGAAGTGCTGATGGCGCTGGCGGGCAGGTCAGTTGCAGACTACGTATTGCATACTGTTAAAGCTGGCAGCGTTGCAGTTTTCTGTGGGGTGGGCAATAACGGTGGTGATGGCTTTGTTGCTGCGTATCTACTGTCACAGCATATACATACTGATATATTTATACTGGGTAATATTGATAAGCTTACACCATCATCAAAGATATACTATGATGTATGCCAGCATGCCAATGTACGGTGTTTTGCAATTTCCTCTGAATCGCTGCCAACAATACATTGGGAAACCTATGATTGTATCATTGATGCGCTGACCGGTACAGGATTTTCAGGCAAGCCAAAAGGTTTATTAGAGCAGGTGATTCATTTCATTAATAAAAGCGGGAAAACGGTTATTGCCATAGATATGCCAAGTGGGCTTCCTGCAGATGGCGCTGTTGAATCCGAGCCAATTGTACAGGCGCATACTACCATAACCATGGGACTTCCCAAAATTAATGCAGTTACCTATCCTGGCAAATACTATGCAGGCAATGTCATCGTTGCTGATATTGGATTTCCTTCTGCGCTGTGTACATCAGGGAACATTTTGAGGCAACTTATAAATGAAGAGTTTTTTACCAGTAACTATCGCCCCAATACACATTATGATGCTCATAAAGGTGCAAACGGCCATCTTTTGTGCATAGGCGGATTTGATGGCATGGAAGGTGCAATACTGCTATGCGCACAGGCAGCTTTTGCAGCAGGCATGGGGTTGGTCACCATAGTTACAACACAGCAGGCGCGTTCAATTATTGCTGGTAAAATTCCCGAGGCCATCACGCGCGCTTTAAACGCTACAGCCAGTGAACCTTTTGCAAAAGATATGTACAGTACTGAAGAGTTTACGAGCATATATAAAGAAATGCTGGCACAACTTGAAAACATAGTTCAGCTTTCCCGTCCCACTGCATGTATCATTGGTCCTGGCCTGGGAAGAAGTGTGAGTGCAGCAGCAACGGTAGCAGCTTACTTGAAAATTGCGCACAAAATGCAGTTGCCAACACTTATTGATGGGGATGGGCTGTATTGTCTGGCGCAGCTTCCTGAAGCAAAACTATCTGAATATTGTGTTATTACTCCCCATTTTAAAGAAGCAGAACGACTAATTGAAATTACAGTCACTGAAATAAAGAAAAACCGTTTACTTTCCGCAGAAGGCTTAGCACAAAAGCTGCAATGCATTGTAGTGCTGAAAGGCCCCGCATCCATAGTAACCAATGGCACCACTACGTATATAAACACAACAGGTAATCCTGCACTTGCAACTGGTGGTTCGGGTGATGTGCTTTCGGGTATTATGGGGTCACTGCTGTCAAAAGGGTATGATCCGTTGATTGCAGCAGCACTGGGTGTTTACATTCACGGCAAAGCTGCTGATATCTACTGCTGTGAAACTGGCAACACCATGATGCAGGCGGGTGATATTGTAGAGTATATACGTGAAGCGGTGAAATAAACTTAACGTTTAGCACTCATTACAAAAACGTCTTCTAATGTTGGAAGTATGGGTTCAATGATGACAGTATGAATGTTGTGTGATTGTAGCAGCTTTTTTATGACAGTAAAATGTTTACATTGTTTTTCAAGAACAACATGAAGGTCAGTTCCAAAGAGGGCCACTTCTATAACAAAGTTTTCTTTACTCAGTACATTGTATGCTTCAAGGTAACTATCGGTTACAATTTTTACTATGGTGTAGGGCAGTTTTTCTTTTAAGCCCTGCGGTGTGTCAAGTGCAATAATTTTGCCTGCAATAATAAGTGCAATGCGGTTACAGTGTTCAGCTTCATCCATGTAATGGGTTGTTACAAAAACGGTTTTACCTTCCTTTGCCAGTGTATAAATCTCATCCCAAAAAATTCTTCGCATCAAGGGATCAACACCTGAGGTTGGTTCATCCAGAAATAGTATCTGCGGATCATGTATCAGAGCCGAGCCCAATGCAAGGCGTTGCTTAATGCCAAGCGGCAGGTTTTTCACCAGGCTGTACCTGTGTTCTTTGATATTTACCAGTTCATAAATGAAGTTCATTCGTTGCTTTAAAATGTTTGTGTTAAGACCATATACTGTGCCATAAAATTCTAAATTTTCCTCAATGGTAAGATCCTCATACAGGGAAAATTTTTGTGACATATAGCCAATAATTTTTTTTATGTCCCACTGCTGGCTGGCAATATCAAGCCCTCCCACGCTTCCTGTGCCTTCATCAGGTTGCAACAATCCGCACAGCATTTTTATGGTGGTGCTTTTACCAGCACCATTGGGGCCAAGCAGTCCAAAAATTTCGCCTTTAGCTACAGAAAAGCTTACCTGGTCCACCGCGGTAAAATTGCCAAAACGCTTTGTGATGTTTTCAACTATTACCGTTTCCATGTTACAGTGCCCTTTTGCCAAATTGCCATACGCTTATTTTCAGTATTCCTATTCCCATAATTAGAAGTATTACCATGTTTTGCCATAGGTATGTAAATCCAGTGCCTTTTAAAAATACACTTCGCACAATCTCAACAAAATAACGCATGGGATTTAAATATGTTATGAGCTGGAAGATGAGTGGCATGGAATATATAGGGAATATAACGCCTGAAAGCAATATTGCTGGTACAAAGAACATAAATGATGACAGCATGGCCTGCTGTTGCGTTGATGACACGGTTGATATAAAAAGTCCAATGGCCAATGTGGAAATAATGTAAATTGCACCACACAGCAAAAGAAAAATGAAGCTACCTCTGAAAGGAATACCAAACCAGAAAATAGCAATGGCAGTTATGATAATGATGTCAATAAATGCAATAATGGCAAAGGGTACTAATTTGCCAATGATGTATTCATTTGGCTTCAGTGGCGATACCTTAATCTGTTCCATGGTGCCAGCTTCCCGTTCTTTAACAATGGACATTGCCGTCAGCATAATGGTAATAAGGGAGATAAGCATCGCAATCACGCCGGGAAGATAAAAATTAATGCTTTTTAAATCCTGATTAAACCAGTACCGTGGAATAAGTTCAATGCTACCTGAAGAGACACCAGATTTTAGCCGTTGCATCAATTTTATCTTAATGGTGCTTGTAAAGCGTTCCTGCACATACGAAAGCGTTAGCGCATTGATGTATGATTGAATCACAGAAGCCCTGCTTGAATCAGTACCATCTAAGATTACCTGCAATGCAACAGGCTTGCCAATCTTTAAGTTCTTGCCAAAATTATTGGGAATCTCTATATAAAAATCAATGTCGCCTTTTTCTATTAAATAAAGTGATTGTTTTGGTGAATCCAGGTATGCATACATTTCAAAGTACGGTGAGGCAGCAAACTGCTGTAAGAACTCTCTGCTTAATGAGGTACGGTCCCTGTCAAAAACTGCAAACGAAACATTAGTAACATCGGTATTTACCGCATATCCAAATACCAGTGACATGAAGATTGGCGGCACAATCATAATGGCACGTAGTTTTGGATCGCGCATGACAAGGGCAAATTCTTTTTTTATCATTATCCTGATATTGTTTAACGATAGTTTCATGGTAACTATCCTGCATATCGTAAGTTAATTTTTTTAATGCCAATGATAATCATAATAAATGCAAATGCTGTCATAAAAATGATCTGAGTTGTAAGCAGTGATGCGGCTAATCCTTTCAATGCAATGCCTTTTATAAGTGCTATCATGTAGCGTGCCGGAATGATGTATGTTATAGCCTGCAGAATGATTGGCATATTCTTAATGGGAAATATAAAACCTGATAAAAGAAGTGTTGGCATATACGTTGCTATCATTGCCACCTGAATTGAAAGCACCTGTATGCGCGTAGCCGAAGAGATAACCAGTCCAAAGGTGCAGGTGCCAATTAAGAATAATATTGAAACAAGTAAAAGTTCGGTAAAACTTCCCCTGACAGGAATATTAAATACAAAGTAACCAACAAGGTAGGTAATGACCACATCAAACATGCCTATAAGGATATAGGGAATAAGTTTGCCAGCAATTACTTCCCATGAACGCACAGGCGTTGTAATAAGGCTTTCCATAGTACCACGTTCCCATTCACGGCTTATTGCAAGAGAGGTGATGAGTGCGCTGATTATGGCAAGCACTATAACGATGATGCCCGGCACAACAAAATTTTTACTCTGCAATTCTTCGTTATACCATACACGGCTTTCAATATTTACCGGTATCTGTATTGAGCCAAAGCCTGCACGGTTCAGGTGTTCCTGCATCCATGCAAGATTATACTGTGATACAATAGCATTAAAATATGCTGAAGCGATAGTAGCCGACATGGAATCTGATGCATCTACTATAAGCTGCAGGTGTACCGATTGCCCGCTTTTTACGTTTTCAGTAAAATTGTACGGGATGACCAGCGCTGCAACTGCTTTACCGCTGTCAATTGCTGAATCGATATCATTGTATTTTGTTACATAGCCTTTGCAGGTAAGATATTCACTGTGCATGAAGATTTCAGAAAATTGTCGTGATGAAGGCGTTTTATCCTGATCATAGATAATAAATGCAACGTTTTTTACATCCATATTCAGCGCGTAACCAAATATGAGCACTAAAAACGCAGGCGTAATGAGTGCAAGGATAAGACTGCGGATATCCCTGTAGATGTGGATCCATTCCTTTTGAGCTATCGCCATAATTCGTATAATTATTTTCATATTATTGTGCCTTTGCTATTGCTTCCACAAATGTATCTTCAAGTGAAGGAATAACTTCACGTATGGAAATAACACTAATACGGTGTTTAACACACAACAAGCTGATTTCCTTTTTTGCCCTGTGAACATTGTCCACAAACACGCGCACCGCATTGCCACTGCGCACTGCATGGCAATAGTGCGGATGTTGTCGTAACAACTTTTCGGTTTCAACAGGATTTTTACTTTGAATTTCAATCAGAGGTTTACCAATCATTGCCTTAACAGTGGCAGGGGTGTCCACAGTAAAAAAAGATCCATTGTACATCAATGCTACTCTATTGCAGCGTTCAGCTTCATCTAAGTATGCGGTGCTCACTATGATGGTAACACCTTCCACACACAGGTCGTACAAGATGCGCCAGAATTCTCGACGTGAAACAGGGTCAACGCCGTTAGTAGGTTCATCAAGCAGAAGCACAAGCGGCCGGTGCACAAGGCAGCACGCAAGCCCTAACTTCTGTTTCATGCCACCAGAAAGTTTACCAGCAAGCCTGTCCTTAAACGGTTCTAAGTTGCTGAAGCGCCACAGTACCGGCAACATTTTTTGAATTTCTTTCTGGCGCATGCCAAAGATCTTCCCAAAAAATGTGATGTTTTCAAGCACTGTTAAATCTTCGTATAGCCCAAAGCGCTGCGGCATGTAGCCAATGTGTTCTTTAACATAGTAGATATCATCGTCATAGGGCCTGCCGTCAAAATACAGGTTGCCACTATCAGGCTGTAATATCCCAGCAACCAACCTGAGCAAGGTGCTTTTACCTGCACCATCAGGGCCAACAATGCCAATGATCTCGCCCTTGCGCAGGGTAAGGTTTATATTGTTTACTGCTTTTATACCACCAAAAGATTTTGTGACATTCCTTACATCTATCATTGTTCACCTGTCAGTATTACTGCATCTGCGGGCATTCCCGGCTTTAATTCTTTTCCGGAGTTGTCTATGGCAATCTTCACTGCAAAGACTAACTTCACGCGTTCCTCTTTTGTTTGAATAGTTTTTGGGGTAAATTCAGCCTTTTGGGCAATTGCAACAACCTTGCCGGTAAAAGTTTTATCCGGGTAACTATCGACAAAAACATGAGCCTTTTGTCCGTGTTTAACCAGTCCAATATGCTTTTCGTTAACGTAGATTTTAATCCATGCTTTGGTAAGGTCAGCAAGCGTCATAATTGATGTGCCGGGAAAGGCAAGCTCACCCACTTCTAAGTTTCGTGAAAGCACTACACCGCTGATTGGAGCATATAACACTGCTTGCTCAATGGTTGCCATAACATAATCGTAATTGCCCTTTGCAACGTTGTATGCTGCCACTGCGTTGTCAAACTCACGCTGCGATATGGAGCCGGTAGTAAAAAGTTCACGTGCTCGTTTCAGATTTTTTTCAGCGTTGTTCAGGTTTGCAAGTGCAGACAGTTTCTGTGCCGACAGTTCGTCATAGGCTAACTTTGCAATTAGATCACCCTGCTTTACTTCTTCACCTTCGTCAAAGGGCAGGGAAACAATCCTACCAGCAATTTTAGATGCAACCTCAATCTCGGTGACTTCAATGACACCGGAGCCTTCAATACGCTTGCCGTTTGTGCCCATATAGCGCACAAGCTCAAAATACAGTGTTACACCAACTACAACAATAAGTACAACAATAACAGGGATTATACGCTTATTTTTCATTGTGCACCTCCGCAAAGATAAGATCAGTACAATCAAAACCGGTGTCCTTTTTTAGCTGCGCAACAGCACACCAAAAATCATTTATTGCTTTAATATATCCCATGCGCGCTGAAGTAAGCTGAAGTTCGGCATTAAGCAGATCAGCATTTTTTATAACACCAGCTCTATAGCTTTCTTTTGCCACGCGTAACCCTTCTGTAGCAGTTTCAATGTTTTTACGTTGCGATAGCATACTCTGATAGGCAGTCATAAGCCTGCCATAATCAGCACGCACAGCAATGGCAATTGCCTGTTTAAGTTGTTGAAGCTGCTGGTCAATTTCTTTCAACTTTTCTTTTTGTTCACGTTCCACTCCCTGAACGGAATCAACAGGAGCAAGAGCCCCCCAGCGGTAGGTTGCAGCAACACGCACCTGCCAGGTAGTCTGCCATTCTCTTGTTCCAGTTATTGCAGATAAGTCTATGCTTTGCCCGGGGAAAGGCAGTTGAATCTGCGGTGCATCCGGCATAAGGTAGCTTTTGCCATAATATCCAGCAACCGTGAATGTTGGCCACAGGTACACTGATTGTGCTGCATCAACACTATCGCCAATAATATCTTTGCTAAGAGTAAGCTGTAGTACTTCTGGCCTGTGCATAAGAGCCTTTTCAACCAGCGTATTAACAATATCGTATGAGTTTGGCTGTTTTATAGAACTATCAAACCCTTCAAAGATAACGGTATATGTGCCGCTTTTAGCACCCAGGTAATAGTTAAAAAGGTCAAGTGCAGTTAAAAAGTTATTACGCGCCTCAATGAGCAAAGGTTCCTGACTTTGCAACTGCACCTGGGCTTGGAGGAGTTCAAATTTAGGGATTGTGCCAGTGTTAAACATCCGGTTGACATCGGCCACATTAGCCTGTAATACGGCAATAGAGTTTTCTCTCAGTCTGATTATTTCGTTAGCAGTAATCACATCAAAATAGCTTTTGATGACATTGTATTCAATGTTTGATTTTACTTTTTTAACTTCTTCCTTTGCAAGTTTGTAATTGTTGTAGCTTTGCGATAGTGAATTATAAAAATTGCCAGGATTTATACCAAAGCGCACCTGCACAAATTTTAAATCATACTGACCGTCAGAGAGGCTCATAAAGCCATTTTCAGCATACTGTCGCAGGGCGCTTGCTTCAGATTCTAATGCCGGATACAACATTCCCCATGCTTGCGCTATTTTTTCGTCAGCCTGTTTTAACCGGTGTTGTGCCATGATATATTCCGGGCTGTTTTTTAACGCTATGTCAATTGCATCATTGAGTGAAAGTGGCTGCTGTGCATGTGTGTATGAAAATAAAAGCAAAAACAATATGGGCGATAGTACCTGTATAATACATTTTGCTTTCATATATCCTCCTTGATGATACCGTGTGACATCAATTGCAAAAGATTGGCAATATATTCGTTTACATGATTATCACTAAAATAAAGAGTATGCAGAGAGGTGCCCTGTAGAATCTGTCGCATAAGATTATAAAAGATAACAGCACCAGCAACTGATATCATGGTATATTGTGGATGAAGCTTGGGATTGATAGTTTTGCCTTTTCTTGCCTCAAATATGTTGCCAATAAGTTGAGTTACAGGCTCAATAATGGTTGGAGCTATAATATTTTTTATAAATTTTCCACCACTTGAAAGCTCACGCATAATAATCATAAAATAACGCTTGTCTAAGTTGCTTATATGGTTTGCATACGCTTCAATAATGATAAGCAGGTTACCAGTTTCCTGTGCTTTTGCTATATTGGCAGTTATGGTAGTAACAATAGTTTGTGCAAGTTCCTGTAATATGTGTGCATACAGTGCTTCTTTACCAGAGAAATGATAATAAATCATTGCCTTGTTTACTCTGGCTCTTTTAGCTATGCGGTCAATGCGAGCGCCATCCAGTCCATACCGGGAAAATTCATCAATTGCCGCATTCAGTATTTTGTCTTTTGTTGGTATCATGCTTATCCTGTAATTAACTAACCGTTTAGTTAATATAGTAGCATTTGCATCTAAAAAGTCAAGATTTTTTTAGTTCCGTGAAATCTATTCTGCACTAAAATGATTACAAATATCCATTATCACTGTCAGCTATATGGGATATATCAAATTGTAATAAGCAAATGTTAAAAAATTTTTTATAGATTTTTGTACTTAAAGAAAAATTTAATTGATTTTATAAATGTTGTATTGTCTCATGATAAAACAAATATAGAAATATATAAATTTTACATTAATTATTCCTAAATATGGAAATTTGAACAAAATATAAAATACGGGTATACAGTATTTTCATTATGAAATTCTTTAAGGAATTATTGCTGTAAATTTTATATAATTATCTAATACAATCTATATGAGGTGTACAATGAAATTAAGGACTTTGTTAATTTTATCTGTATATTTTATATTTTTTTTAAAATGTATTGTATTTGGAAATCTTTTAGCAATAAACATCACAGAAATAAATGGATGGGAGTCACTTAAATCAGATTTTGATTACCTTTGGGAAAATCAACATATGTATCGATACTATCAACCAAAATGGAATTTTCCCATTGCTAAGGAACAGGTTGTTGAACGTTTAGAAACCCTATTAGTGAAATTAGATAAACTTGAAGCAAAAAATAGTAAAAACACAGAATATTACCTTTTAAAGGGTGATATTGCTCATTATTTATATAACCTTGATAAAACCACATATTATGAAAAAGCTCTCATTATGTACGAAAAAGCTAAAGCAATTGAACCTCGTGATTATAGACCATATTGGTTTATTGGGCAGCATGAATTTTTATCGGGACATGACGTGAAAGGATATGAAAGCTATAAGACAGTTATTGACGTTATTCCACCGGATAGATTTCATTGGGCATTTTGGGGTGATTATTCCAATTGTGCTTTAATTGGCATGATGCCATTTAATTTTTTAATGGCATTTGAATTTATGCATAAAAATAAGGACGAATTTAAAAATATTGATCAAGAACCTTTCTTTAATACATATAATGATGTAAAGAATAGAGTAACAATATTAGATCCTGATAGTTCATATGAAGTACAGAAAATATGGACAAAGGTCCCATGGGAGGAGATATACATTTCAACACCTTTGGGAATTAGAATTCATGCAAAAAAAAGTTGGCACATAAATCCAAATGGTTTTGCAAAAAGGTTTTCTGTTATGATGATGTACTATGATGCAGTTAAAGGAAATAATAATGAAGATATTCGAGCTGGTTTAAGCATCTTTACCTACATACCTGAAGATGGAGAAACCCTGGAAACTCATATGAAGAAATATTTAAAAAAAGATAAAAATATAAAAAAGATTACACTAAAAAATAAATTTAACACACCACATACGTATGAGTTATTCATGCCGGATTTAGCCAAAGAGCAGGATGGCATAAGAGTATTTTTTATCTTTCTGGAAAGGGATGAGCCGGCTTATCCTTGTGTAAAGATTGAATATCCTTGTGCACCACGTGATACTGGATTTTTTTATTTTAATGATGATACAAAGTTTATTAGTAGATTTAAAGGTAAACTATTTTATATCATAGTTTTTGAAACCAGGGGTAGTGTTTATAACACGACATTTAAAATGTTTAGTGATTTTATAAATACAGGTCTCTATTTTGATGAGTAGTAAAATTGTTTTTTATTATAATAACAGCATGCAAAAAAGAATAATGCTCAGTTTGTAAACCAGTTGTATTGATATTGCTTTTTATAGGTTAAAGCTCTGCCACCCAAATCCCACTATCTCTCCAATAACTCAGCGTACTCTGCGTGATGCATCAGTTAGTCTCACGCAGAGACTGCAGAGATGGGGAGGGTGAGGCTCTGACCCTTACAATAGTATCACCCCTTCGGGGTTTTGTAATGAATAACAGTGTGTCATCCTGAACTTGATTCAGGATCTTATTGGTGATGATAAAGATTCCGGGTCAAGCCCGGAATGACGTATTACTCTGTCATTTCGAAGGAACGAAGTGACTGAGAAATCTTAAAGTGGAAGGAAAAGATTTCTCGCTGCGCTCGAAATGACATAAAGGATTGCTCGGAATGACAAAAAGAGATGACCGGAATGACGTATAGGCAATATGTCATCCTGAACCATGTCCTGAATTTATTTCAGGATTGATTCAGTACAGTCATCCTGAACTTGATTCAGGATCCTTATAATGCTCTGACCCCTTACAATAATATCACCCCTTCGGGGTTTGCATGATGTTGTGATAGGGTTGTGAAGATAGTATGCTCTGACCCCATGGTTTCACAATTTTTTTAACTTTTTTCTCAAAAAGTACAAATTTTTTCCTACATCCTTTTAATTTTTTCTGCTTCATGCGTTGTATAGAGTAAGAAATACCCTTTTTCACACAATATTTTACATCAATGGAGGAATACGTATGGCACGGAAATTGCGTGTACAAATGCCCGGTCTTACCTATCACATTACTTCTCGCTGCATAGAGTGGCGAAATATGTTAGAAGAAGAGTACTTTAAAGCCTGCTTTGTGGAAATTTTGCGCAGAGCAAAAGAAAAATACCCGTTTAAGCTTATTGCCTACTGCATTATGGACAATCACATCCATTTGGTTATTCACACAGTAGATGATGGAGCACCTATAGGGCGTATTATGCAGTATATTAAGGCACGGTTTGCAGAATTGTATAATAAGGTAACCGGAAGGACTGGACCATTCTGGAATGAGCGGTATAAAGATAGCATTATACAATTTGCTAAAGATGGGTTTCACTATTTGTTGTGGTTGTTGTGGTATTTGGCGT
>Ga0067045_1027868_pt1 | contig 54164 bp, 51 predicted proteins | sample TerdegcTABiofilm_FD_59184 | JGI IMG/M metagenome (GOLD analysis project Ga0067045, IMG submission 59184) | Combined Assembly of (Gp0054472, Gp0054536) Wastewater bioreactor microbial communities from Singapore -Terephthalate degrading...
GAGGAGACGCGGCGGGTCAAGGACCTGGCCAGCCTGCGTCAGTTCTGGACCCTGCCCCTGGCCCGGCCCGTGCCCGGGAGCATCGAGAGCGTCTATGGCGCGGCCCGGGTGCTCAACGGCCAGCCCAGGAATCCCCACCGGGGCCTGGATTTCGAGGCCCAGGCCGGGGACCCGGTGCGGGCCTGCGCCACGGGCACGGTTGTTCTTGTGGCCGACCAGTACTATGCTGGAAAATGTGTGTTCGTGGACCACGGCAACGGCGTGGCGAGCATGTATTTCCACCTTTCCGAGGCCCTGGTGCGTCCGGGCTACCGGGTGGACCGGGGCGAGGTCCTGGGCAGGGTGGGGTCCACGGGCCGGGCCACGGGGCCGCATCTGCATTTCGCGCTGAGCGCGCAGGGGCGGCTCATCGACCCGCAGCCCCTGCTGGAGGAATAGGCCATGGCCAGGAAGGACGAGGGCTTCGAGAAGCGGCTCGCGCGGCTCAAGGAGATCGTGGAGACCCTGGAGCGCGGGGACCTGCCCCTGGAGCAGGGCGTGGCCCTGTACAAGGAGGGCCTGGCTCTGGCCCAGGCCTGCGGCCGCCAGCTGGAGTCCGCGCGCAACGAGGTGAAGCTGGTGAGCGAGGGCCTGCTCAAGGAATTCGAGGCCCTGGAGTCCGGCGATGACGATTAAGGAAAAGCTGGCCCAGCGGGCGCGGCTGGTGGAGGACTTCCTGGCCGCCTGCCTGCGCGGCCGGGACTTCCCGCAGCGGCTCCTGGCGTCCATGGAGTACAGCCTGCTGGCCGGGGGCAAGCGCCTGCGGCCCGTGCTGGCGCTGGCCTGGAACCGGGTCCTGGGCGGCCGGGACGCGGACGTGCTGCCTTTTGCCGCGGGCCTGGAGCTCATCCACACCTATTCCCTGATCCACGACGATCTCCCGGCCATGGACGACGACGACCTGCGCCGGGGGCGACCCTCCAACCACAAGGCCTTTGACGAGGCCACGGCCATCCTGGCCGGGGACGGCCTGCTGACCGAGGCCTTCGGATTCTTCTGCGACGCGGGCCTGGAGCGCGGCCTGCCCGCCGAGCGCGTGCTGCGGGCCGTGCGCCTGGTGGCCGGGGCCGCGGGCGCCGCCGGCATGGTGGGCGGCCAGGCCCTGGACATGGAATACACGGGCCGGGCGGGCGTGGCCCTGTCCGAGCTCCAGGACATGCACGCGCGCAAGACCGGGGCCCTCATCAGCGTGGCCTGCCGGGCCGGGGCCGTGCTGGCCGGGGCCTCGGCCGCGGACGAGGAGCGGGCTTACGCATTCGGCCGGGCCATCGGCGTGGCCTTCCAGATCGTGGACGACGTGCTGGACGTGGTGGCCGACGAAAAGACCCTGGGCAAGCCCGTGGGCAGCGACATGGAAAAGGGCAAGAACACCTATCCGGCCCTGGTGGGGCTTGACGAAAGCAAGCGCCTGGCCGGGGAGCACGTGGAGCGCGCCCTGGCGCTCCTGGCGCCCTGTCAGGGCGAGGAGGCCGCCTTCCTGGCCGGTCTCGCCCGCTACATCGTGGAGAGAGTGCACTGATGGCCGTGAAAAAGAGTGAGCTGCCCAACAAGTATTTCGAGGAGACCCGGCTCCTGCCGCTGATCAAAAAGCCCAAGGACGTGGCTGGCTTGAGCCGCGAGGAGCTCCAGACCCTGGCCGCGGAGCTGCGGCGCGTGATCATCGAGCAGGTTTCGGCCAGCGGCGGCCACCTGGCCCCGTCGCTGGGCGTGGTGGAGCTGACCCTGGCCTTGTGCCGGGTCCTGGACCTGGAGCGCGACAAGCTCGTCTGGGACGTGGGGCACCAGGCCTACGCCTACAAGCTTCTCACCGGCCGCCTGGACCGTTTCCACTCCCTGCGCAAGCTGGGCGGCCTGTCCGGCTTTCCGCGCCTGGCCGAGAGCCCCTACGACCACTTCGGCGTGGGCCACTCCAGCACCTCCATCTCCGCGGCCCTGGGCATGGCCCTGGCCCGGGACCTGGCCGGGCAGAAGCACGAGGTGGTGGCGGTCATCGGCGACGGCTCGCTCACCGCGGGCCTGGCCTTCGAGGCCCTGAACCAGGCCGGGGACATGGAGCGCAAGCTGGTGGTGGTGCTCAACGACAACGAGATGAGCATCTCCCGCAACGTGGGCGCGCTCTCGCGTTTCCTCTCGCGCAAGCTCTCGGCCCCGTTCCTGACCCGCTTCAAGCGCGAGGTGGAGGCCTTCCTCAAGCAGATCCCCAAGATCGGCGAGGATCTGGCCCTGTTCGCCCGGCGCAGCGAGGACGCCTTCAAGAGCTTCATGACCCCGGGCATGCTTTTCGAGGCCCTGCGCTTCACCTACGTGGGGCCCATCGACGGCCACAACGTGGAGCTGCTTTCCGACGTGCTGACCCAGACCCGGCGCATGGACCGGCCCGTGCTTCTGCACGTGCTGACCCGCAAGGGCAAGGGCTACGAGCCCGCCGAGACCAACCCCACCTATTTCCACGGCGTGGGCGGTTTCGAGCCCGAAACCGGCATGGCCATCAAGCACGGGCCCCAGCTCTTCGCCACCTACACCGAGGTCTTCGGCTCCACGCTTTGCGCCCTGGCCGAAAAGGACCGCAAGATCGTGGCCATCACCGCGGCCATGCCCGAGGGCACGGGCACGGACTCCTTCCGCCTGCGCTTCCCGGACCGCTTCGTGGACGTGGGCATCTGCGAGCAGCACGCCGTGACCTTCGCCGCGGGCCTGGCCACCCAGGGCTTCAAGCCCGCGGTGGCCATCTATTCCACCTTCCTCCAGCGGGCCTACGACCAGCTGGTCCACGACGTCTGCCTTCAGAACCTGAACGTGAAGTTCTTCCTGGACCGCGCCGGACTGGTGGGTGAGGACGGGGCCACGCACCACGGGGCCTTCGACCTCTCCTACCTGCGGCACGTGCCGAACCTGGTGGTCATGGCCCCCAAGGACGAGGACGAGCTGGCCCGCATGATGGCCACGGCCTTCGCCCTGGAAGGCCCGGTGGCCGTGCGCTATCCGCGCGGCATGGGCGCGGGCGCGGCCGTGGACCCGGCGCTGCGGCCCCTGGCCCTGGGCGAGGCGGAGATGCTCAAGCCCGGCAAGGACGCGGCGATCATCGCCGTGGGCTCGCGCGTGCTGCCCGCCCTGGAGGCGGCCCAGGAGCTGGAGGAGGCCGGGCTGGGCTCGGTGGCCGTGTGCAACGCCCGTTTCGTCAAGCCCCTGCCCGGGGAGCAGATCCTCTCCCTGGCCCGGCGGCACAAGAAGCTCCTGCTGGTGGAGGAGAACGCCCTGGCCGGGGGCTTCGGCTCGGCCGTGCTGGAGCTGCTGGCCGACCACGACCTGCTCTCCGGCCGCACGGTGCGCCGCCAGGGCCTGCCCGACGCCTTTGTGGAGCACGGCTCCCAGAAGGAGCTGCGCGAGCTCACGGGCCTGGACAAGAGCGGGATCAAGAAGGCGCTGGCCGAGCTGTTTTAAATTTTGGAGGGGGTATGGCCATAATACGATTGACAGTGGATGACGTTTTATTGATTCGCCGTCTAATGTCAAAAATGGAACTGGCGACACGAGACGCATTTGGCCAGACAGAACCCCTTAATATAAATGCTCTAGAATCAGCGATATTCCGGCAGCATACTGCCGCAGGAGGAGTATATAAATATACGAAGATTGAGGATATTGGAGCGAATTTATTTTATGGTATTGCGATGAACCATGCTTTTGAAAATGGAAATAAAAGAACGGCATTGGTTTCATTGTTAATATTTTTAGACAAGAATAAATATATTTTGGTTAATACAACAGAAGATGAATTATATGAATTTGCGCGCAAAGTCGCAAATCATGAGCTGCCTGTAAGAGAAAAAAGTGTTGATGCAGAAGTTAAGCTTATTGCATTATGGATAAAAGGGAAGATTCGTGAAATAGTTCTCGGTGACACAAAACTTGAATTTAGCCGCTTGAGGGAAATTTTAAAAGAATTTGGTTGCGAATTCGAAAAACATAAAGATAATTTTATTAAAATAAAACGAGGCGGATTGTCAGTTAAAACAGGTTATCCAAAGCAAAAATTTGATGTTGACGTGAAGGAAATTAAGCGAATCCGGGATGCTTTGCATCTTACTGAAATATACGGCACGGATTCTTCCGGATTTTATAACATGGATAGCCGAGTCGATAGTTTCGTTAACAAATACAGGAATCTGATGAAAAGGTTGGCCGAACTCTAACTGCGGGTTTTACTGCTTGCTGCCGCAGTTTTTTTAAATCCTTGCGCCAATCGGCCGGGAGTCAACTTCGGCGCATTGTCACGGCCGCAGGCCGTGGTCCAGGAAGTCCATGAGGTCCGCCTCCAGGTCCTGGAGGTGGAAATCCAGAAACAGCCGCTGGCGCACGATGCCGCCGATGGCCCCCAGGAGCAGGAGCGCCCCGCGCTCCGCGTCCATGGGCCGGATGCTGCCGTCGCGCGCGCCCAGGCTCAGGCCGATGTGCAGGAGTTCGCGCATCTTGTCCTGGACCCGGGCCATTTCCTCGCGGCAGGGCTCGCCCACCCCGGGCATGCGGTAGGGGTTGTTGCGGTGGATGAACTCGAACTCCACCTCGCGCTGCTCGTGGAAGCGGCAGTAGAAGCGCGCCAGCCGCAGGACCATCTCCCGCCCCGATTCCTGGGGCGAGAACACGAAATCCCGCCCAAGCTCCTCCAGAAACGACTGGCGGATGTCCTGGAAGATATGCTGCAGGAGCTTTTCCTTGCTGGGGAAGTGGCGGAACACGGCCCCCTGGGAGACCCCGGCCGCCTTGGCGATCTGGGCCACGGACACGCCGTCGAAGCCGGATGCCGCGAAAAGCCGCGTGGCCTCGCGCAGGATGTCCTGTTTCCGCCTGGTCATGGGGGCAAAATATCGCCCCTTGCCAGAGCTGGCAATGAGGCATATTCAGAAGCAATAGCTCTCTAAAAAGAGAGTGATTGCATTCTCTCTTGGGAGGGCGTGGATGCGACCACCCGCCGGACGACGGATGGCCGACGGCGGGCGAGAGGAAGGCGGGCAGCCATCCGCCCGCGCCGCCGGAACCGTTCAACAGGGAGCACGATCATGGATTTCATTCTTCCCATCGGCATCCTCTTGGTCCTGGCTGTGGGTCTCGGCTACTACTACGTGAAGCAGATGCGATCGCACTAGACCCGTTCCCCGGGGCCGGAAGCGCGTCCGGCCCCGGGCCGGCGGACTAAGCCCCGCAGCACTTCTTGAATTTCTTGCCCGAGCCGCAGGGACAGGGGTCGTTGCGGCCGGTCTTGGGTCCCTTGACCACAGGGTCGGCCCCGCGCACCCGCCCGCCCGAGTAGTACCAGACGCCGCTCCGGCGCTCGAATTCCGCCTTTTCGCGGTGCTCCTGGCGCGCGCCCTCCAGCTCGTAGGCCGCGGTGAACTCCACCTCGCCCCGGTCGCCGTCCTCCGAGGCCGCGTGCACCGTGAGTCCGAGCCAGGTGGCGGTCTCGGCCCACTGGCGCACGCCCTCGGCGTCGTGCTTGGCCTGGTCCTCGGGCAGCAGCGAGCGTTTCAGGTGCTCGGTTTCCTTGAGCACGTAAGCGGAATAGCGGGAGCGCATGAGGGCTTCGGCAGAGGCGGCCGGCGCCTCGCCGCGCACCACGGGTCCGCAGCAGGCCTCCAGGTCGCGGCCGGAGCCGCAGGGACACAGGGTCATGGTCATTTCTCCGTTTTTTGGCTAGTCAGGCCCGATGATCGCAGTGAACGCGCAGTGCTCCCTGGCCGAAGACGAGATCGGCTTCGCGGTCTCGCGCAGCCCGGGGCCGGGCGGACAGCACGTGAACACCACGGACACCCGCGTAACCTTGCGGTTCGACGTGGTCAACAGCAAATCCCTGTCCCCGGACCAGAAGGCGCGCATCCTGGCGCGGCTGGCGGGCCGCATCAACAGGGACGGCGTGCTGCGGGTCACGGCTCATGCCGAGCGCAGCCAGCGCGCCAACAAGGAGCGGGCCCTGGCCCGCTTCGTGGAGCTGCTGCGCGAGGCCCTGAAGCAGGAGAAGAAGCGGCGGCCCACGCAGGTCAGCCGGGCGGAAAAGCGCCGCCGTGTGGAATCCAAGCGGCAGCGCGCCGCGGTGAAGAAAGGCCGGGCGCGGCCCGGCGCGGAGGACGAATGAATCTCTCGGTTCTGGACGGCCTGGACAACGAAGGCCTGCGCGAATACATCCGCTCGCTCCTCTGGCAGTTCCGGCTGGTGGACGCCTTCTGGTTCCTCAAGACCGAGGAGGAGCACGGCCTGGCCTCGGCCGAGCTGCTCAACGAGCGGGTCTGGGCCAAGGTGGGCGAGCTGGGGGCCCGCGACCTGCTCAAGCGCTTCGGGCCGTTCGCGCCCGGGGTGGAGGGCGTGCTGGCGGCCTATCAGCTGTTCCCCTGGTCGCTCATGGTCGAGTACCAGGTGGAGCGCAAGGACGGCGAGCTCATCGTCAGCGTGCCCCGGTGCCCGGCCCAGGAGGGCCGCCGCAAGCACGGCCTGGGACCTTACGTGTGCAAGCACATGCATCTGGCCGAGTTCCAGGCCTTCGCCAAGGTCATCGACCCGAACGTGCGCGTGCAGTGCCTGTTCGCGCCCCCGGATGAGCACCCGGCGGACTGTGATTGCAAGTGGCGGTTCTACGTGGAACAGGCTTAGCTCAAGGGAATTTCAACGGCCCGCTACCAGGGCCAGAGGCGCTCCAGGGCTGCGAAGCTTATGCCCGCGCCCTCGATACCCACCTCCATGGTCACGGTGAGGGGCTCGGGCACGCGGCGGAGCTGCTTGAACAGGGCCGGGTAGTCGATGCGGCCCTGGCCGATGGGCAGGTGGTCGTCGCGGCGGCCGAAGTTGTCGTGCAGGTGGAGCTGGCCCAGGCAGGGTCCGGCCTGCTCCAGCCACTTCTCCAGGGATACGGCCGAGAACAGGTTGAGGTGTCCCACGTCCAGGCAGAGGCCCACGCCGAGCGGGCCAGCTCGTCGAGCACGGGCAGCATCTCCTCGGGCGCGCGCTCGAAGGTGTTCTCCAGCATGAGCCGCACGCCCATGCCGTGCAGGGCCTGGGCCACGCGCCGCCAGGTGGCCAGGCTCTGTTCCAGCCAGAACTCCTTGAAATAGCTGTGTTTGGTCGGGTCGTAGGCCAGGTGGCAGGTGACGCTGCGCGGCCGGAAGATCTCGGCCGCGGCCAGCATCTGGTCCAGGCGCTTGTGGGTGGCGGCCAGGATGAGCGGGTCGGCCGAGGCCGGGGCCAGGTCCAGGAAGGGGCCGTGCAGGGTGGGCCGCAGGCCGCGGTCCGCCAGGGCGCGAGCCGCCTCGCGGAAGTCCTCGGCCTTGAATTCGTCCAGGTCGCGGGCGAAGAGTCCGATCTCGGGATTGAGGCCCTCGTCCAGGAAGCGGCCCAGCAGGCCCCCGGCCAGCTGGAAGAAGCGGGCGTTGACCTGCACGGCGCGCTTCAGGTCGCTCATGACCGCACCATGCCCAGCACGCCCAGGGACTGGAAGGCCAGGTAGATCTCCCGGCTGATCCAGGCGTCGGTGGCGGCGTACACCACCTGGGCCGGGGAAAGGTTCTCGCGGGCCCAGTTGGAGCACTGGGCGCTCTTGGAGATGCGGAAGCCCAGGAGGTTGGCGGCCAGGTTGCGCAGGCCGTGGGTCTTCATCTGGAGCCGGGCCGAGAGCGTGCCCAGGTCCAGGAACCCGGCCTCCTCGAAATGGGAAAGGTCCTTGAGGGCCTTCACGTCGTCGGTCACCGAGACCCCGGTCTTGGTCACCGCGGCGTCGGCCAGCAGCTCCTTGAGCCCGTCGTTGAAGCTGAGCACGCTGATCTGGAAGAGATAGACGTGGTCCGCGGCGGCCAGCTGCAGCAGGGCCGGAGGATAGGGGCCCTGGCCCTTGCGGAACACGGGCCGGGTCTCGGTGTCGAAGCCCAGCAGGCTCTCGCCCTCCAGGGCGCGCAGCGCGGCCTTGAGCTGCTTTTCCGTGCGCACCACGGTGACGCCGCCCTCGTAGTGGCGCAAGGGGAGCTCGTTGATCTCCTCGTTGGTGAAGACGCGCAGGTATTGCTCGGGCAGGGACGGGGTCGGGGTCATGGCCTGGTTTACTCGTGCTCCCGTGTGGCGCTGAAGGCGATGTCCGGCCATTTCTCCATGGTGTCGTCCAGCCGCCAGGCGCTGGGGGCAAGGTACGCAAGATTTTGGTCCGCGTCCAGGGCCAGGCTGCCCTGCATGGACCTGCGGAAGTCCTCGAGCTTCTTCTTGTCCCCGCAGCTCACCCAGCGCACGGTGTGGAAGGGCGCGGCCTCGTAAAGCGCGTCCACGCCGTACTCGTCTTTGAGGCGCGAGGTGATCACGTCGAACTGGAGCACGCCCACGGCCCCCAGCACGTAGTCGTTGTTGAAGAGCGGGCGGAAAAGCTGCACCGCGCCCTCCTCGGCCAGCTGGGTCAGCCCCTTCTGGAGCTGCTTGGCCTTGAGCGGGCTCTTGAGCACCACGCGGCGGAAATGCTCGGGCGCGAAGTTGGGGATGCCCGTGAACTTGAGGGGCTCCTTCTCGGTGAAGGTGTCGCCGATCTTGATGGTGCCGTGGTTGTGCAGGCCGATGATGTCCCCGGGCCAGGCCTCCTCCACGCCCATGCGGTCCTGGGCCATGAAGATGGTGGCGTTGGACACGGTCACGTCCTTGCCGATGCGGTGGTGCCTGAGCTTCATGCCGCGCTGGAAGCGGCCGGAGCAGATGCGCAGGAAGGCGATGCGGTCGCGGTGGGCCGGATCCATGTTGGCCTGGATCTTGAACACCACGCCGGAGAAGGCCTCCTCGTAGGGCGAGACCTCGCGCTCCTTGGCCGCCCGGGGCTTGGGGGCCGGGGCCAGATGCACGAAGGAGTCCAGCAGCTCGCGCACCCCGAAGTTGTTCACCGCGCTGCCGAAGAAGACCGGAGTCTGGCGGCCCTCCAGGTAGCGCTCGCGGTCGAAGGTCCCGCCTGCGCCGGACAGCAGGTCCAGGTCCGCGCGCAGCTCGGCCGCGGCCTCGGCCCCCACCAGGGCGTCCAGGCGGGGATCGTCCAGGCCCTCCACGGTCTCGCCCTCCAGGACCCGCTCGCCGAAGCTCGGGGAGAAGAGCGTCAGGCGTCCGGCCCGGATGTCCCACGCGCCCTTGAAGCCCTTGCCCATGCCGATGGGCCAGGTGAGCGGCACGCACTCGATGTTCAGGCTCTTTTCGATGTCGGCCAGGAGGTCGAAGGGGTTCAGGCCCTCGCGGTCCAGCTTGTTCACGAAGGTCATGATGGGCGTGTCGCGCAGGCGGCAGACTTCCATGAGCTTGCGGGTCTGCGTCTCCACGCCCTTGGCCGAGTCGATGACCATGAGCGCCGAGTCCACGGCAGTGAGCACGCGGTAGGTGTCCTCGGAAAAGTCCTGGTGGCCCGGGGTGTCCAGGAGGTTGATCTCGAATCCCTGGTGCTCGAACTTCATGACCGAGGTGGTCACGGAGATGCCGCGCTCGCGCTCCATGGCCATCCAGTCCGAGGTGGCGTGGCGCGCGGCCTTGCGGGCCTTGACCGCGCCGGCCATCTGGATGGCTCCGCCGAAGAGCAGGAGCTTTTCCGTGAGCGTGGTCTTGCCCGCGTCCGGGTGGCTGATGATGCCGAAGGTGCGGCGGCGGTCCACCTCTTTCTTCAGCTGCTTGGCGAAAAGGCTGTCCTGCACGGGAGACTCCGGGAAAGAAATGCGGGCGCACGGCCCGAGGCAGGAGTTCTACCCATTGATCGGAAAACGTCAAGTGCCGCGGGCAGGCCGGAAAATACTGCGATTTCTTAGAGGAATTCCGCGCCCAGGCGCAGAGCCTCGTCGCGCTCCGCGGCCCCGTGCGGCTCGTCGGCCGCGTCCTGGAGCAGGGCGGCCACGTTCACGCCCAGGCCCACGCCCAGGGCTCCCACCAGCCGGGCCAGGGCCTCGGCGAAACAGTCCGGGCCGGGCCGCAGGGCCGCCAGCCATCCCTCCAGGGCCTCACGGTGGAGCCGGGACTTCTCGGCCGGGTCCGCAGGCAGCACCAGCCCCTTCTCCGCGCAGTAGGGGGCCAGGAAGCGGTCCGTGTCCAGGAGCGGGCTCCCTGGCGGCGGCCGGTCCTGCAGAAGTTCGAGCCGGATGTCCGAGGCCAGGGCCGCCAGCAGGGAATGGTCGGCCAGCAGGGCCTGGAACAGGGACAGGGCCCGGCCGAAGAGGGCCAGCCAGGCGTCGGCCTCGGCCAGGAAGGGCGCGGCCCCGTTGGCCGCCAGGTAGCCCTCCACGCTGCCCTCCAAGCCGAACTCCCCGGGGCTGCCGGGCCGGGGCAGCAGGCAGGCGAAGCGCTCCTGGCCCCTGGTGTTCACGTGCCGGGCCAGGGGGTAGAGGCGGCAGACCAGGGGGCGGTCCGGGTGCACGGCGCAGCCCGCGACCGAGAGGAAGCAGCAGACCCGGTCCGGCCGCGTGGCCAGGTGCACGCCCGAGACAGTGTGCCGGGCCAGAACGTGGGTGGTGGTGAGCCCCAGGCGGCGGGCCAGGCGGCAGATCTCGTAGGGGTTGGTCTGGATGCGCATTTCCGCGCAGCAGCGGCCGCAGCGCAGGCAGCGGTAGGAGAAGGGAATCCGGCGGGACATGGCCGTCCTCCTTGGCCGGGGGGCGGTTCGTTTTCCCGTGTCCGCGAACGCCTACAACATATAGGCCTGGGCCGTGCGCATGAGGTCTGCGTACGGCAGCTTGTCCCGTATGCCCAGGGCCAGGTCCTGGGACATGCGCATCTTGCGCCGGGCGTCGCCCAGGGCCTCGTTGCGCACGCGGTCCAGGTGGTTGGCCAGGAAATCGGCGTCGAAACCGTCCACGGCCAGGGACAGGCCTTCGGCGAAGTAGGGCGAGCGGATGAACTGGATGAACGGGGCCAGGCTCTGCTTGCCCTCGCGGCGGGCGTGGATGACGTAGAACAGGAGCTTGACCACCAGGCGGTCATGGCCGTGCTTGTGGCTCACGTCGAGCAGCGTGGGCAGGTCCGCGGAGGTCTCCTTGATGGCCGCGAACACGCTGCCGGCCAGGTCGAAGGCCTTGCGCTCGTCCATGGGCGGGGCGTGGAAGCGGGAGTCCATGCGGATCAGGGTGATGCGGGGGTTTTCGCCCGCGGCCACGGCGTAGAGCGCGATGCGCATGAGCTCGATCTTGCGCCGCCAGTCCGCGATGAAGGTCTCGCGCTTGATGCGGGCCAGCTTGCGCACCGCGTGCTCGGGCAGGTCGCTGAAGGCCGCGTTCAGGAGGTAGGCGATGTAGGGCTCGGGCGTGTGCGCGGCCTCGTCTTCGATGACCTTTTTCGCGCCCTTCTTGGCGTCCCAGAGCTTCTTCAGGGAGAGCCAGTAGGCCGCCAGGGCCTCCAGGGGCATTTCCAGGATGTCCAGGTCGCGGTTCGTTTCCATTTCTCCGCTCCGGCGGTCTTGACGCGAGCGCCGCCTTGGGCCAAAGGTGGGACCGGCCGTTTCCCGGACCCTAACGCAAATCCCGGGGGAAACAAAGCCGCCCTGCAAGGACACCCCATGATCCGACTTCCCGAACTGGACCCGGCCCTGATCCGCATCGGCGGCTTCGAGATCCGCTGGTACGGCTTCATGTACGCCGCGGGCTTCGTCTGCGCCTGGCTCCTGGGCCGCTTCCGCGCCCGCCAAGCCTGGCGCGGCTGGACCCCGGGCCAGATGGACGACATCCTCTCCTGGCTCATCGTGGGACTCCTGCTGGGGGCCCGCATCGGCTATGTGGTCTTTTACGACCCCATGCACTTCCTGGCCCACCCCGCTGACATCCCCGCGGTCTGGAAGGGCGGCATGAGCTTCCACGGCGGAGCCGCCGGCGTGTTCCTGGCTGCTTGGCTCTTCGCCCGCAGGACCGGCAAGACCCTGCTGGACGTGGGCGACTTCATCGTGCCCCTGGCCCCGCCCGGCCTGTTCTGCGGCCGCCTGGGCAACTTCATCAACACCGAACTGGTGGGCCGCCCCTCCAGCCTGCCCTGGGCGGTGCTCTATCCCGGCCCGGACGGCGACGTGCCCCGGCATCCCTCGCAGCTCTATGAGGCGGGCCTGGAGGGCCTGCTCCTCTTCGCCCTGCTCTGGTTCTATTCGCGCAAGCCCCGGCCGCGCGGAGCCGTGTCCGGGCTCTTTCTCCTGCTCTATGGCTGCTTCCGTTTCACGGCCGAGTTCTTCCGCGAACCGGACGCCCAGCTGGGCTTCGTGGCCTTCGGCTGGATGAGCATGGGCCAGGTGCTCTGCCTGCCCATGGTGGCCGCCGGGCTTTGGCTCCTTTTACGGAAGCCGCGGCAGGCCTAGCACGAACAGCTTGTCCCAGAACTTGCCCGTGGCGTAGAGCCGCCCGGAGCCCGGGTCGAAGGCCAGGCCGTTGGCCGCCTCGGCTGTGGGGTTGGTCAGCCGCGCCCGCAAGGGCGTCAGGTCGAGCCAGGCCCGCACCCGGCCCGTGCCCGGGTCCAGCACGGCCACCCGGTCGGACATCCAGATGTTGGCCCAGAGCAGGCCGTTCACGAACTCCAGCTCGTTGACCTCACGCACCGGCGCGTCGCCGTCGCGCACCTCGACGAGCCCCGTGGGGAGCATGGAGCCCGGGTCCAGGATGCGCAGACGGCTCGAGCCGTCGCTGGCCAGCACTTGGCCGCCGCCGGCGGCCAGGCCCCAGCCCTCGCCCTGCCAGGGAAAGCTGCCCTCGATCTTCAGGTCCGGCAGGCCCAGGAAGAAGCCCACGTGCTCCTGCCAGGTGAGCAGGGCCAGGCGGCCCTGCACCAGGGCCAGGCCCTCGGCGAAATATTTGGCGGCAAGTTTGGTGCGCCGCAGCACCCGGCCCGTGTCCGGCTCCACGGCGCGCACCTCGGAGCGGCCGTACTTGCCCACGGATTCGTAGAGCAGGCCCTGGTGAGCGAGCAGACCCTGGGTGAAGGCCGCGGGGTCGTGGGGCAGCTCGGCCAGGATCTCGGGCTCGAGCAGTGGCGCTCCGGCCCAGGCGGGCGCGGCCAGGCAGAGCAGGAGAAGCAGGAGCCGGAGCGCGGCCATGCTCAGTCCTGGACCTGGAAGGCGCCATCCGGAGCCGCGTCCACCCCGCGCACCCAGGTCCGGCCCGTGGCCGTGTGGAAGAGCACCTTGCGGCCCTTGGCCCCGAGCACATCCTCGGAGAGCGGGGTCAGGCCGTGGCGTTCCAGGGCGGCGCGGGCCGAGACCACATTCTTGCGGCCCACGTCGAGCATCTCGGCCATGCGGCCTCGCTCCTCGGCACAGAAGGTGTTGCCTCCGCCGAAAAGCCGAGTGCGCAGGGCGCGCAGGTTGAGGCCCCTGGAGCGGAAGCGCTCCAGCACGGCGGCCACGGCCAGGTCTGCGAAATTGCAGGGGTGGCGCACCGGCCCGCTGGACTGGGAGCTGTCCGGGAGCATGGCGTGGAACATGGCCGCCGCGCCCTCGGGATGGTGGAAGGTCACGGAGACGCAGCTGCCCAGAACCGTGACGATGAGGATGTCGCGGGTGGTGAAGATGCATTCGCCGATCTTCAGGTGTTCCTGCGGAAGGGCCTGGGGCGGGAGCGCGCGCACGTCCATTTTGCAATCATACGCCCAGGTTGAGGGGGGAGGCAACGGGCAGGGGGGTCACTCGTTGCGCAGCACGGGCAGGGCCTTCTGGGACAGGGCACGGCGCACGCCCAGGAAGCCCAGGCCCAGGGTCGCGGCCACGCCCGCAAGGATGCAGGCGGCCAGGGCCGCTGGGTGGAGGCTGCCGGGGTCCTGGAAAAGTTTGGAGGAAAAGACCCGGGCGGCCGCCCCGCCGATGACCGCCGCGGCCAGGGCCGTGGCCAGGGCCAGGGTGCAGAACTCCGCGGCCAGGGACAGGAACACGTCCCGCCGCGTGGCGCCGAAGACCTTGAAGACCACGGCGTCGTAGAGCCGGGCCTGGAGATTGGCGCGCAGGGCCTGGGACAGGACCAGCGTTCCGGCCAGGAGCGTCACGGCCGAGGCCAGGCGCACGGCCAGCCCGATGCGCCCGGCCAGGCGGCGGACCTCCTCCAGCACGTCGCGCACATAGACGCTCGTCACCTCGGGCAGGGCCTGCGACACGGCCCGGAACAGCGCCTCCTCGGCTCCGCGGTCGGCATAGACCGTGGCCAGATAGGTGTGCGGAGTGGCCTCCAGCACGCCCGGGGAGAAGATCATGGCGTGGTTCAAGGCCAGGCTGGTCCATTCGATCTCGCGCAGGCTGGCGATGCGGGCCGTGACCTCGCGGCCCAGGACGTTCACCGTGATGCTGTCGCCCAGCTTGAGGCCCAGGCCCTGGGCCGCGCGCTCGTCAAAGGAGACCAGGGGCGGCCCCTGGTAGTGCTCGGGCCACCACTCCCCGGCCGAGAGCCGGGTGCCCGGCGGCGGCAGGGCCGCCGAGGTCAGGCCCCGGTCCCCGCGCAGGATCCAGGCCGCGTCCGGGTCGGGCCGCACCTCTTCGGCGGGCACGCCGCCCACCCGCACCACGCGGCCGCGGATGGACAGGGCGTGCTCCTCGCGATGCACCCCGGGCACGGCCAGCACGGTCTGTTGGAAGCGTTCCAGCCCGTTCTTGGGGATGTCCATGAAGAAATAGGACGGCGCGGCCGCTGGCATCTGGTAGTCCAGCTGGTCACGCAGGTTCAGGTCCGTGAGCACGATGGTGGCCAGCACGGCCAGGCCCAGGCCCAAGGAAAAGACCACGGCCGTGAGGCCCGAGCCGCGGCGGGCGATGTTGGCCAGGGCCAAGCGCAGGCGCGGGTCGCGGGGCCGGGGCGCGCAGCGCACCAGGGCGCGCAGGCCCCGGGCCAGGGCGAAGAGGGCTGCGGCGCTGGCCAGGACCCCGGCGGCGAAGCCCAGGACCACCGTGGCGGACGGGCTCTGGGTCAGGGCCAGGGTCAGGAGGGCCAGGCCGCAGGCCAGGGCCGTGGGCAGGGCCTCGCGGCCCGGAGGCAGGGGGCCGGGATCGGCGTAGCCGCGGAAGAGCCGCACCGGCGAAACCCCGGCGGCCGCGGACAGGGGCCAGATGGAAAAGGCCAGAGCCGTGCACAGGCCGTAGGCCAGGCCCGCGGCCAGCGGCCCCCAGTAGAGCCCCGGGGCCACGGGCATGTCCAGCTGCCGGGCCAGGAGCAGGGCCGCGACGTTGGCCGTGAGCACCCCGGCCGCCAGGCCGATGAGGCTGCCCAGTCCGGCCAGGGCCATGACCTGGAGGAGCGATGCGGCCATGACCTGGCCCCGGGTGCCGCCCACGGCCTTCATGGCCGCCAGGGAATCGGCCCGCGAGGCCAGGTAGCCGCGCACGGCCCCGGCCGCGCCGATGCCGCCCAGCAGGAGCGCGGCCAGCCCCACCAGGGTCAGATACAGGGAGATGTTCTCCAGGGAGCGGCGCAGGCCCCCGGCGGCCTGGCGATAGTCCAGGATGCGCCAGCCCGTCTCCTGGGGATAGGCGCGCTCCAGGAGACTGCGGACCTCATCGGGCGTGCGGCCGGGGTCCAGGCGCAGCAGGGCCGAGTGGGTGAGCACGCTGCCCGGAGCCAGCAGGCCCGTGTCCTCCATGCCTTCGCGAGGCGTCAGCAGCCGCGGCCCCAGGCTGAACAGGGAGCCGCTCTTGTCCGGCTCGGAGACCAGGACGGCCATGAGCCGGTAGCGGGCCTGGCCCAGGCGCAGCTCGTCGCCGGGCCTGAGGTGCAGGCGCTCCAGGAGCTGGGGCGCGGCCACGGCCCCGGGCAGGCCGTCCGCACCGGCCAGAGCCTGTTCCAGGGGCATGTCCGGCTCCAGGACGGCGTGGCCGTAGAGCGGGTAGCTCCTGTCCACGGCCTTGAGCTCCACCACGGCCGCGCCGCCGTCCGCGGCCCGGGCCATGGCCCGCATGCGCACCTGGAGCGAGACCCGGCCCAGGACGGCCATGTCCGCCAGGGCCTGGGGCAGGATGGGCCGGTGGCTCTGGCGCACCTCCAGGTCCCCGCCCAGGAGGGTGCGGGCGTCGCGGTGCAGGCCCTCCTCCAGGGCGCGGCTCAGGCTGCCCACGGCCGAGACCGCGGCCACGCCCAGGGCCAGGCAGGCCAGGAACACCCCGAAGCCGCGGGCTCCGCCGCGCAGTTCGCGCCGGGCCAGGCGCAGAGCCAGGGCCAGGCCGCTCATGCCGGGTCCCCGTCCAGGACGCCGTCGCGCATCCGCACCCGGCGTCCGGCCCGTCCGGCCAGGATCTTGTCGTGGGTCACCAGGATCAGGGTGGTCCCGCGCTGGGCCGAAAGCCCGAAAAGCAGGTCCATGATGCGCCGGCCCGTGTCCGCGTCCAGGTTGCCGGTGGGCTCGTCGGCCAGGAGGATGGGCGGCTCCGGGGCGAAGGCCCGGGCCAGGGCCACGCGCTGCTGCTCGCCGCCCGAGAGCTGGGAGGGAAAGTGGTCCAGCCGGCCGGCCAGGCCCACGGCCCGCAGCCAGGACCCGGCCTTTTCCCGGGCCGCGGCGTCCCCCGCGAACTCCAGGGGCAGGGCCACGTTCTCCAGGGCGGTCATGGAGGGCACCAGGTGGAAGGCCTGGAACACGATGCCCATGTGGCAGCGCCGGAAGCGGGCCAGATCGTCCTCGGAAAGGGTCTCCAGGTTGCGCCCGGCCACGCGCACGCTGCCCGAGCTGGGCCGCTCCAGCCCGGCCAGGACCATGAGCAGGGTGGTCTTGCCCGAGCCCGAGGGGCCCACCACGGCCACGCTCTCGCCCGCGGCCACCTCGAGATCGAGGCCCCGCAGGATGTTGACCGGGCCGCTGCCCCCGGTTAACGTCAGCCGGATGGAATGGAGTGATATCAAGGCTTCCGCAGAGTCCATGCGCATGCGCCGCCTGTGCTGGTGGTTGCCGGTGCTGGTCCTTTTCTACGCCATTTCCGCCGGGGCTCCTAGCCCGGCGTGGGCGGCCTCCGCGCCGGCCGGGGAACCCCAGGTCCTCCTGGTCCTGGGCGACAGCCTGGCCGCGGGCTACGGCCTGCCCCAGGGCCAGGGCTTCTGCGAACGCCTGGAAGCCGCGCTCCGGGCGCGCGGCCGCAACGTGCGCGTGATCAACGCCGGGCTTTCCGGCGACACCAGCGCGGGCGGCCTGGCCCGGCTGGACTGGCTCCTATCCGGGCCGGACGGCCTGCCCGACGCGGCCATCGTGGAGCTGGGGGCCAACGACGCCCTGCGCGGCCTGGACCCGGCCCGCACCCGGGCCAACCTGGCGGCCATCCTGGAACGCCTGGCCGCGGACCGGGTCCGCGTACTCCTGGCCGGAATGCTCGCCCCGTCCAACATGGACGCGGCCTACGCCCGGGCCTTCAACGCCGTGTATCCGGACCTGGCCAAGGCCCGGGGCGTGGCCCTGTATCCTTTTTTTCTGGAGGGCGTGGCCGGGAACACGGCCCTGAACCAGGCCGACGGCATCCACCCCAACGAGGCCGGAGTGGCCCGCATGGTGGCGGGCATCCTGCCCGCGGTGGAGGCCCTGCTGGCCCAGACCGCGCCCTGAGGGGCGGAGAGCGCATGGACGTGATCCTGGCCGAGACCGCCGGATTCTGCATGGGCGTGGACCTGGCCCTGAACCGCCTGGACTCGCTGTTGGCCGAGGAAGGCGTGGGGGAGGTGCACACCCTGGGGCCCATCATCCACAATCCCCAGGTGCTCCAGCACTACGGCAAGCGCGGGGTGAGCGTGGCCCGCGGTCTGGAAGACATCGCCCCGGGCGCGGCCGTGGTCATCCGGGCCCACGGCGTGCCGCGCGCCCTCCAGGAGGGCCTGGAGGCCCTGGGCGCGCGGGTGGTGGACGCCACCTGCCCCAAGGTCAAAAAGGCCCAGATGCTCATCGGCCGCGAGGCCGAGCGGGGCCGCACGCTCCTGCTCTACGGCGAGGCCGACCACCCCGAGGTGCGCGGGCTTCTGAGTTACGCCGGGCCGGGGGCCTTCGTCTTCGGCTCGCTCGAGGAGTTCGAGGCCCATGCCCTGGACCCGGACGCGCGCTACGTGCTGGCCGCCCAGACCACCCAGGACCGGCAGGTCTTCGAGACCCTGGCCGCGGACCTTGCGGCCCGGCCCGGCCTGGACGTGAAGGTGCTGGCGACCATCTGCGACGCCACCCGGCTGCGTCAGGAGGACGCCGTGCGCATCGCCCGCGAGGTGGACTACATGGTGGTGGTGGGCGGCCGCGAATCGGGCAACACCCGCCGCCTGGCCCAGGTGGCCGCGGCCCAGGGCACGCCCTGCGTGCACGTGGAGACCGCCGCCGAGCTGCCCCTGGACAGCCTCCGGAAGTGCCGCCGCATCGGGCTCACGGCCGGGGCCTCCACCCCGCGCGAACTGGTGACAGGAATCTACCATCTGCTCAAGGGCCTCTAGGCCTGTTCCGTGATCTCGCGCAGCTTCTGGACCTCCTTCATGGGGCTGCTGCCCGCGTGTCCGTCCACCCGGAAGAAATTTTATCTTTTTTGTTAAAAATACTGGTGTTGATTTTGTTGGCAAACGGATAAAAAACAAAAAAAGCATATTTGTTCCTGGCCTGACCCCGGCTCCCGCACCTTCCCTTTGCCGATTATTCCAGGCGCAGCGCCACGTTTCCGCTGCATTCCGAGTATTGATCCATGTATTTCTGTTTTTTAATGAATGCATTTTTTTGCTTTTCCAAGAATGCGGAGCAGAAAGTACAAAGATGTCATGCGAAAATTGCAGCGTAATGATGTAGTAATTTCACCGTTGCAATGAACGGCATCAAATGCTTGCAGGTCGCATGTTGGCCCCCAACTTGCTTTTGGCGGCTCAAGAAACGCCACTGACTCGGGAGGTCAACAATGAAACGTCTGGTTCCGGTTTTCCTCGTATTGCTCATGCTGGCCACGGCAGCCGCTCCCCTGGCTGTCCTGGCCCAGGACGCGGCCCCGGCCGCAGCCGCGGCGGATGAAGGGCCCAAGCCCGATCCCAGCGGCGCGTCAACGGGCGGCGTGGCCGACATCATCGGCGCGACCGCCAACGCCCCCACCCAGGACGACATGGCCCAGCTCTCCGAGAAGGAGCCGCTGGCGGTCAAGGTCGCGGATGTGGTGGGCCACAACCGCATCGCCATCAACATGGTCTGGACGCTGCTCTGCGGCTTTCTGGTCATGTTCATGCAGGCGGGCTTCGCCCTGGCCGAGACAGGCTTCACCCGGGCCAAACACGCCGGGCACACCATGGCCATGAACATGATGGTCTATGGCATCGGCATGCTGGGCTACTGGATCTGCGGTTTCGCCCTGCAGATGGGCGGCGTGGGCGGGGTGGCCACCCTGGGTGGCGCCGGCACCCTCAACGGCGAGTTCGCCGTGAGCATCCTGGGCCACGACTTCGGCCTGTTCGGCACCAAGGGCTTCTTCCTCTCCGGCGACGCCTACGACGCCGTGGTCTTCAGCGTGTTCCTCTTCCAGATGGTCTTCATGGACACAACGGCCACCATTCCCACGGGCGCCATGGCCGAGCGCTGGACCTTCAAGTCCTTCGTGGCCTACGGGTTCTTCATCTCCATGTTCGTCTATCCCATCTATGCCAACTGGGTCTGGGGCGGCGGCTGGCTCTCCACCCTGGGCAAGTACTTCGCCCTGGGCCACGGCACGGTGGACTTCGCGGGCTCTTCCGTGGTGCACCTGACCGGCGGCGTGGCGGCCTTCGTGGGCGCCAAGCTCCTGGGCCCCCGCCTCGGCAAGTTCAAGGCCGACGGCACGCCCAACGCCCTGCCCGGCCACCACATCCCCATGGCCATCGCGGGCTGCTTCATCCTGGCCTTCGGCTGGTTCGGATTCAACGCCGGCTCGTCCCTGGCGGGCGGCGACCTGCGCATCGGCGTGGCCGCCACCAACACCATGCTGGCCTCGGCGTCGGGCGCTTTCGTGGCCATGGCCTACATGTGGGCTCTCTACGGCAAGCCGGACATCTCCATGGCCGCCAACGGCATGCTGGCGGGCCTGGTGGCCATCACCGCGCCCTGCGCCTTCGTCAACTCCGTGTCCGCGGTGATCATCGGCGGCGTGGCCGCGGTGCTCCTGTGCTGGGGCGTGTTCTTCGTGGAGCGTAAGCTCAAGATCGACGACCCGGTGGGCACCATCTCGGTGCACGGCCTGAACGGGGCCTGGGGTCTGCTCTCCGTGGGCCTGTTTGCGGACGGCTCCTACGGCGAGGGCCTCAACGGCGTGGCCGGCGGGGTCAAGGGCCTGTTCTACGGCGATGGCGGCCAGCTCTTGGCCCAGTGCATCGCCGTGTGCGCCAACGTCATCTATGTGGGGCTGGCCATGTTCCTCTACTTCAAGATCGCGGAGAAGTTCGTCCCCATGCGCGCCAATCCGGAGTGGGAGATGGAAGGCCTGGACCAGCACGAGGTGGCGGTGACGGCCTACCCGGACTTCAGCCTGAACAAGACCCACCGCTAGGCGGAAAGCGAGGAAGAGCATGAAAAAGATTGAAGCCATCATCAAGCCGCACAAGCTGGACGAGGTCAAGGACGTCTTGAGCCGGCTGGGCCTGCGCGGCATGACCGTGACCGACGTGAAGGGCTACGGCCGCCAGAAGGGCCACATGGAGCAGTACCGCGGGGCCGAGTACGAGGTGGTCTTCCGGCCCAAGGTCAAGATCGAGATCGTGGTGCCGGACGCCATCGCCGCGGAGACCGTGGAGGCCGTGCAGAAGACGGCCAACACCGGCAGCATCGGCGACGGCAAGATCTTTGTCTCCAGCCTGGACGAAGTGGTGCGCATCCGAACCGGAGAAAAGGGAGACCAGGCCCTCTAGGTTTCCTTCTTCCGGCGGGATGGGATAGGGCGCGCGCCACAGCGGCGCGCGCCTCTTCTTTTTTTGCGGGTCGGGCTTTCCCCAAATCCGGGCCTGGGGTACACTGGCCCCAAGATAAACCGGAGGCATGCCATGACGCAGCGCACCGTGAATTTCAAGGGCCATCCCCTGGCCCTGTCCGGCGCCGAGGTCAAGGCCGGGGACAAGGCCCCGGACTTCTCGCTGGTGACCAACGACCTGGCCGAGGTCTCGCTCAAGGACTACGCGGGCAAGGTCCTGATCCTCTGTTCCGTGCCCTCCCTGGACACGCCAACCTGCGACCTGGAGACCCGGCGTTTCAACCAGGAGGCCGTGGCCCTGGGGCCGGACATCCGCATCCTCACCGTGAGCATGGACCTGCCCTTTGCCCAGAAGCGCTGGTGCGGGGCCGCCGGGGTCACGGCCGTGCAGACCCTCTCGGACCACCGCCAGGCCTCCTTCGGCCTGGGCTACGGCGTGCTCCTGGAGCCCCTGCGCTTGCTGGCCCGGGCCGTGTTCGTGGTGGACAAGGGCGGCGTGGTGGCCCATGCCCAGATCGTGCCCGAGGTCTCCAGCGAGCCGGACTACGCCGCGGCCCTGGCCGCGGCCAAGGCCTTGACCTAGAGCCGTCAGGGCGGCGTCTCCGCGGAGCGCCTCGGTCAGCAGTACGGCAGGACCGTACGCTTCTACGGCGCGGACCTGCGCGACTGGCGCAAGGTCCAGGAAACGGCCGAGGCCGTGGCGCGGGACTTCGGCGGCGCGCACGTCCTGCTCAACTGCATCGGCATCGGCCCGAACACGGACGTCCTGGACATCCCGCCGCAGGAGCGGAAGAACGTCAACGTCAACGCCCAATTCTACGTGGCCAAGGCGGGCGGCAGCAGCACGTGGACCGGCCCCAGCCGCAGACCCACTACAACACGAGCAAGGCGGCCGTGCACCACATGGTCCGCTCCATGGCCGTGGGGCTGGCTCCGCACAACATCCGCGTCAATGCCGTGGCTCCGGGCTTCGTCATGGCGGGCATGACCCGGGAGGCCGTGACCCGGCCCGGCCTGCTGGAGACCTGGACCGGCAACACGCCCATGGGGCGGCTGGCGCGGCCCGACGAGGTGGCCTACGCCATGCTCTACTTGGCCAGCGATGCGGCCAGCTACGTGACCGCGAGCATCCTGGTCATCGACGGCGGCTATACCTGCTGGTAGCGCCGCCGTGAGCGCCACAACGCCTGCCGCCTGACCACGGGCCGGGCGGCGGATCGAGATTTCGGCCTCGCGGGAGGGCGTGCGCCGGACCGTGCCCTGGTCCGGCGAGCCGTCGGCAACGCTTCCAGGGGGCGCCTCAGCAGCCCAGGCGTTGCATTGTTCGGGGAACGGCCTCAGGCCGTGCCGACGGCGTTGCGGGCCATTGACCGGCCCGGGACTATCTCCCGCGCGGACACGAAAAAAGGGTCGGATGTTGCAGCCAACCCTTTGTTTTTCCTGGAGCCAGCGATGGGACTTGAACCCGCGACCTGCTGATTACGAATCAGCTGCTCTACCAACTGAGCTACGCTGGCTCTGTGGGAGACGGATTGATAGCCAAACCCACCATGCCACGTCAAGACCCCGGGGGGCAAGAGGGCGGACAAAGCCCCCGTCCCGCTGTACACCCGCGCCCGGCTGTGCTAGCAGGGGAACGGTCCAGCGACCGGGAGCCAGGCCATGTTCGACCGCCATTATTACAAATCGCTGACCAGGAGCATGATCCTCACGGTCTTCTTCGTCTCCCTGGCTCCCCTGGCCCTGATCAGCGCCATCACCAGCTACCAGTTCCACACCGCCTACAAGGACCGCGTTCACGCCCACCTGCGTGAGCTGGTCATGAAGCACAAGCGCAACATCGACGGCTTCCTGGCCGAGAAGCTCGCCGTGGTCCGGGTCCTGGCCGACCTGATCCCCGAAGACCGTTTCCGCAACGAGGCCGCCCTGCGCGGCATCCTCAAGAGCCTGCGCGAGCGGCACCATGAGGCCTTCGTGGACATGGGCCTGGTCAACGCACAGGGCCTCCAGGCGGCCTATGCCGGCCCCTTCCGCCTGGATCGCGCGGACTACGCCGATGCGGCCTGGTTCCGTCAGGCCATGTGCAGCGAACTCTACATCAGCGACGTGTTCCTGGGCCTGCGCGGGGCGCCGCACTTCATCGTGGCGGTCAAGGTGCGGGCCGGGGGCGCGGACTGGATCCTGCGGGCCACGGTGGACTTCGTGGCCTTCAATGAACTGGTGGAGAACGTGGCCGTGGGCGAGACCGGCCTGGCCTACATCGTCAACGCCCAGGGCGAGTTTCAAACCAGGCCCCGCCGCGAGGCCGCGCTGGACGGCCCGGCGCTCAAGGCCATCCTGGCCCGGCGCGCGCAATCCGGCCCGGCCGCTGGCTTTTCCCCGGAGTCGGCCAAGGACCAGGGATCCATCTCCCAGGCCGCGGTGGACCTTGAAACCGTGCAGGACCAGCGCGGCCGCGATTTCCTGCTGCTCACCACGCCGCTCAAGGACGGCGACTGGACCCTCATCTACCAGCAGGAGGTGGCCGACGCCTACCAGAGCCTGTTCCACGCCCGCAACCTCTCGCTTTTCGTCATCCTGGCGGGGGGCGTGGGCATCCTGCTCATGGCCGTCGTGGTGGCCAACCGCATGGTCTCGCGCATCGTGGAGGCGGACCGCGAGCGGGACATGATGAACGAGCAGGTCATCGAGGCGGGCAAGCTGGTGAGCGTGGGCGAGCTGGCCGCGGGCATCGCGCACGAGATCAACAACCCGCTGGCCATCATCATGGAAGAGGCGGGCTGGGTCCAGGACCTGCTGGACGACGAGCACCTGAAGAAGAGCGAGAGCCACGGCGAGATGCTCCGCGCCCTGAGCCAGATCCGGGACCAGGGCGACCGTTGCCGGGGCATCACCCACAAGCTTTTGAGCTTCGCCCGCAAGATCGACCCCACGGTGAAGCCGGTGCAGATCAACGACATCGTGCGGGACATGGCGGCCTTGTCCGGGCAGCGCGCCCGCTTCGCCAACGTGCACATTGCGGCCGATCTGGAGCCGGACCTGCCCGTGGTCCTGGCCTCGCCTTCGGAACTCCAGCAGGTGCTGGTGAACCTCATCAACAACGCCATCGACGCCATGGAGCAGAAGGGCGGGGAGCTCCGGCTGCGCACCCGCTCCGATGCGGACTTCGTGACCGTCTCGGTGGCGGACTCGGGCATGGGCATCCCCAAGGCCAACCTGGCCCGCATCTTTGATCCGTTCTACACCACCAAGCCGGTGGGCAAGGGTACGGGGCTGGGGCTGTCCATCTGCTACGGCATCGTGAAAAAGATGGGCGGGACCATCACGGTGGAGAGCGCGCCTGATCAGGGCGCCACCTTCCACGTGCGGCTGCCCCGGGCGGAGGCTGCGGCGTGAGCGAAGCTTTGACGGCCGGCGTGCTTCTGGTGGACGACGAGGCCCCTTTTCTGGAGACCCTGCGCAAGCGGCTCACCCGGCGCGGCCTCCGCGTGGACACCGCCTGCGACGGAGCCGCGGCCTTGGCGGCCCTGGAACGCATCAAGGACCTCGACGTGGTGGTCCTGGACGTGAAGATGCCCGGGCTCTCGGGCCTGGAGGTGCTCCAGCGCATCAAGGCCGTCCGTCCTCTGGTGGAGGTGGTCCTGCTCACCGGCCACGCCACCCTGGAGGGTGCGGTGGACGGCATGCGGCTGGGGGCCTTCGATTACCTCATGAAACCCTGTGAGATGGACGATCTGCTGGCCAAGATCTTCGAGGCCAAGGCCCGCAAGGACGAGCAGGAGCGCAGAATCGGCGCGGCCGAGGCCCTGTGCCGGGAGCAGACGCCGTGAGCCGGAGCCTGCGCGTGCTCCTGGTGGACGACGAGGCCGGTTTCGCCAGCGTGCTCTGCAAGCGCCTGGGCCGCCGCGGGCACGAGGTCTGCGTGGCCCTGAGCGGGGCAGCGGCCCTCCAGTCCCTGCGCCGCCAGGATTTCGACGTGGCGCTCCTGGACCTCAAGATGAGCGACATGGACGGCCTGGAGATCCTGGACGTGTTCCGCAAGATGGTGCCCGAGATGCCCGTGATCATGCTCTCGGGCCACGGCTCGGAGACCTCCGCGCGCCAGGGCCTGGAGAAGGGGGCCTTCGACTTCCTGCTCAAGCCCTGCGACCTGGACGTGCTGCTGGCCAGGATGTTCGCCGCCACCGGCGGGGCGGAGGACCGGACATGAGCATTCGCGTGCTCCTGGTGGACGACGAGACCGAATTCCTGGAGACCCTGGCCAAGCGCCTGGCGCGCCGCGAGATCGAGGCCTTCAAGGCCGCCAGCGGCGAGGAGGCCCTTGAGTTTCTGGCCGCCAATGAGGTGGACGTGGTGGTCCTGGACGTGAAGATGCGCGGCATGGACGGCATCGAGACGCTCAAGCGCATCAAGGCCGCCAGGCCGGAGCAGGAGGTCATCATGCTCACCGGCCACGCCAGCATGGAGGCGGCCATCCAGGGCATGCAACTGGGGGCCTTCGACTACATCATGAAGCCCGCGGACATCAACCAGCTGCTCTACAAGATCGAGGACGCCCGCAAGAAGCGGGGCCTGGCCGCGGGCCGCGCGCGGCGCGACGGGGAGGGCGGCCGCTAGCCCCGGCCTCCTGACGGCGACGCATGGGTCTGCGCGACTGGCTCTCGGCCCTGGGGCTGCGGCGGAAGGCGGAGGTGGACGTGGCCGCCTTGCGCGCCGAGTTCGCGGCCCGCTACCACCACTTCAAGCTTTTCCTCAACGCCAACAACGCGGTCCACGAGCTGATGACCGACATCGAGGAGGGCCTGCGCGGGGTGCGGCCCTTCGGCATGCACTTCGTGCGCGCGGTCTGCACCCGCCTGTCCACCTCCACCTTCCAGCTCATCAAGCACCTGGACGAACTGGCCCCGGGCAAGTACGCCGAGCTGTACGCCCGTTTCGCCGAGATCCAGAAGAGCATCAATCCCCACGTCTTCCCGGACAGGCCCAGGCCCACGGGGCCGCTGGTCATGCGCCTGCGCGAGGTGGGCCGCGAGCACGTGGACTTGGTGGGGCCCAAGATGGCCAACCTGGGCGAGATCAAGAACCGCCTGGGCGTGACCATTCCCCGCGGCTTCGTGATCACGGCCGAGGCCTACCGACGGTTCATGGCCGAGTCCGAACTTCAGGAGGAGATCGACCGCCGCTTCCAGTCCGCCGAAGTGGCCTCCACCGAGGACATCTTCAACCTGAGCTCGTCCATCCAGCAGCTCATCGTGTCCGCGCCCCTGCCCCGGGAAGTGGAGGAGGCCATCCTGCTGGCCTTCGACACCCTCAAACAGACCGAGGCCGCGCCGGACCTGCACGTGGCCATGCGCAGCAGCGCCCTGGCCGAGGACTTGGCGGAGGCCTCCTTTGCCGGGCAGTACCGCTCCAAGCTCAACGTGGGCGGGGATGAACTCATCCCGGCCTACAAGCTCATCGTGGCCTCGAAGTACAGCCTCCAGGCCATCGCCTACCGCCTGCACCGCGGCATCAGGGAGGAGGACGTGGCCATGTGCGTGGGCTGCATGGCCATGGTCGATGCGGTCTGCGGCGGGGTGGCCTATTCCCGCAACCCGCTCAACTCCCACGATGACGCCGTGCAGATCCACGCGGCCTGGGGCCTGCCCAAGGCCGTGTTGGACGGCTCGGCCGAGGTGGACGTGTACCAGGTTTCGCGGACCCCGCCCCACGCCGTGCTGCGCCGCGAGATCGCGGAAAAGAAGACCCGCTACGCCTGCCTGCCCGAAGGCACCTGCCGCATGGAGGTCACCGGCGCGCAGGCCCAGGAGCCCTGCCTGGACGAGGCCCAGGCCGTGGAGCTGGCGCGCCTGGCCCTCTCGCTGGAGGAGTTTTACGGCGCGGCCCAGGATATGGAGTGGGCCCTGGCCCCGGACGGCGGCATGACGGTGCTCCAGTGCCGGCCCTTGACCTCCTCCGACGACGTGCTCGGAGCCGAGGAGGTGGTGCCCGAGGACGCCCGCTACGGCACGGTGCTCCTCAAGGGCGGCACCGAGGCCAGCCCCGGGGTGGGCGCGGGCCCGGTGTACCATGTGCGCAAGGACGCCGACGTGTTGGCCTTCCCTCGCGGGGCGGTGCTCGTGGTGAGCCAGGCCCTGCCGCGCTGGGCCGCGCTGCTCAACCGCGCCGCGGCCCTGGTCTCCGAGCAGGGAGGCCTGGCCGGGCACCTGGCCAACGTGGCCCGGGAGTTCGGCAAGCCCGCCATCATGGGGCTTCGGGGAGCCTGCGAGGCCCTGGAGTCCGGCCGGGTGGTCACGGTGGACGCCGGCGGGCACACGGTCTATGACGGCCGCGTGGAGGCCCTCCTGGCCCACGCCCGCCGGCCCAAGAACCTCATGCTCGGCAGCCCGGTCTATTCGGCCCTGGAGGAGGCCGCCCGGCACATCCTGCCCCTGAACCTCCTGGACCCGGCCGATCCCTCGTTCCGCGCCCGCAACTGCCGCACGCTGCACGACATCACCCGCTACAGCCACGAGAAGGCCGTGTGGGAGATGTTCCGCTTCGGCACGGAGCACGACTTTCCCCAGGCCGCGGCCAAGCAGCTGGTCTGCGACGTGCGCAAGCAGTTCTGGGTGGTGAACCTGGACGACGGCTTCAACACCGAGGTGCTGGAGCCCTTCGTGCGGGTGGAGCAGATCGCCTCCATCCCCATGCTCGCGCTCTGGAAGGGCATGAACGTGGTGCCCTGGGAAGGCCCGCCGCCGGTGCACACCTCGGGCTTTCTCTCGGTCATGTTCGAGGCCACGGCCAACCCCGAGCTGGAGCCCGCCACCCAGGCCGAGTTCGCCATGAAGAGCTACTTCATGATCTCGAAGAACTACGTGAGCCTCCAGTCGCGCTTCGGCTTCCACTTCTGCGCCGTGGAGGGCCTGGTGAGCGAGCGCGCCTCGGAGAACTACATCGCCTTCCAGTTCAAGGGGGGCGCGGCCAACATGGAGCGCCGGGTGCTGCGCGCCCGCTTCGTGGCCGATCTGCTCCAGGAGTTCGACTTCAGCATCCGCCTGCGCGAGGACAGCGTCACGGCCCGGCTGGAGAACCGCGAGCAGGCCTTCATGGAGCACCGCATGCGGGTGCTCGGCTACCTGGTCATCCACACCCGTCAGCTGGACATGGCCATGACCGACGCCGCGGCCATCGCCGAGCGCCGTGAGCGGATGCTCCGGGACATCAGCACCTTGCTGTGAGCGCCTTATTTTTCCTTCAGATCCGGGCAGTCCGGCTTGCCGGGCGGGTTCAGGTGCGCTAGGCTCCGGCCATGGCAGCCAAGCATAGCGGGTTCACCATGATCGAGGTCATCGCGACCGTGATCATCCTGGCCATCCTTGCGGCGGTGATCTATGCGGGCTTGGGCTTCCTGGACACCGAGCTGTCCGCCCGCGCGGGGCTCGTGCGCAACCAGATCCGCTACGCCCAGCTGCGGGCCATGAAGGGGGGCGCGCTCTACGGCCTGCGCTGTCAGAGTAACGTGTACTGGCTCTTTGCGGGCGATCCCTCGTCCGAGGACGACCGGGTGGCCCTGCCCGGAGAGGAAGGCAATACCGTGTCCCTTGCCGGCACCGGCGTCGGCATGGCGGACTTCACCCTCTTTTTTGACGCCAATGGCCGCCCCTACAGCTCCTACACCAGCTCCGCCAGCAACACCCCGGTGAGCACGGCCCTCCCCCTGAACATCGTGCTGACCAAGGACGCCGCCAGCCTGACCCTCTCGGTGACGCCGGAGACGGGGTTCGTGCCATGAGACGATCGCGCGGCTTCACCCTCCTGGAGATCATCATCACCGTGGTCCTGGTGAGCCTCCTGGCCTCCATGTTCATCCCGGCCATGGGCACCCATCTGCTGCGCGGCGCCGAGCCTGCCGCCCGCCCGGCGGACGCGGGCCAGGCCCTCTCGGACATGGAGGCCGTGCTGCGGGAATATGTGCTCTACCTGAACACGAGCACCACGCCCCAGAACGTGCTCACGTACATGAGCACCTTCGCCAACGCCAGCGTGAGCGTGACCTGGATCGACTTCGACGCCTCGGGCAGCCAGGTCTCCTGCTCCTCCCCGCCCGATTGCGGCGGGCTCCTGGTGACCACGGAGCACGGCGGCCTGAGCTACAGCGCGTTGTTGACCAACGAGAAGAACGCCACGAGCTATGATGCGGTCAACTACTGACAGCCGGCGGGGCATGACCCTGCTGGAACTCATCCTGGGCGTGATCATCCTGGGCATCATCGCCTCTGTGGGGTCCCTGTTCTTCGTCACGGGCATCAAGGGCTACACCCAGACCCGCGACGCCTCGGATCTGGCTCTCAAGGCCGACGTGGCCCTGGCCCGCCTGGACATTGAACTGCGGGACATGGACGGGCTCGGCAGCGGCAGCAGTGTGACCGTGGTGCCGGACACCTCCATCACCTACGAGTCCACGAGCCTGGCCGGCACCCGCACCATCTCCTACGCCAGCGGCCGCATCTCGCTCCAGACCGAGAGCGCGGGCACGCTCTACACGCTCATGGACAACGTCACCGCCTTCAGTCTCTCGACCGGCACGGCGGACCTGGATGGCAAGGGCTCTCCCTATGAGATCGCGGCGGTGAACATCTCCTTCACCTCGGGCGGCAAGACCTTCTCTCTCCAGGTCCTGCCCCGGCAATTCCTGTACCAGTAGAGGGGGGCGGACATGCGCAGAGGGCAGAGCGGAGCCTTGATGCTCTACATCGTGATCGCGGTGGTGGTCTTCTCGCTCCTGGCCGGGCTCATGGCCCGCAACTACAGCGTCTCCACCCGCATCACGGCCCGGCCCGACTGCCAGAAGGCGGCCCGGCTCATGGCCGAGTCCGGCGTGCGCTATGCCATGAGCCAGCTGCGCACCGCGCCCAACGAGACCGTCTTCAACGACCGGATCGCGGCCCTCAACGACCACACCTTCACCCTGGGCAACGGCTCCTCCTTCCGCCTGAGCGTCACCGGCAGCGGCACCAGCTACACCGTGGGCGCCACGGGCAACGCCCCCTGCCTGGAGGGCGATCCGGTGAGCGCCGGACTGTCGCACACCTTCAGCGTGAAGAGCCTGGGCTCGGGGATCGCCTTCAACAACGGCGATCTCTCGGGTTTCGAAGTGGTGTCGGGCGCGGGCGGCACCAACGCCATCAGCGTGCACAACGACACCACGAATCCGGCCAACAGCTATGTGGAGCTGGGCGGCACCATCTACGCGAATTTCGGCGCGCTCTGGTACGCCGGGGACAAGGGCGACTGCGTGGGCGGCAATTGCCCCCTGGGCAACGGGGTGCGGGCCTATTTCGAGTTCCAGTTCAACCCCGGGTCCGACGGCGACGGCTTCATCTTCGCGCTCATCAGCGCGGCCAACAACACCAAGAGCGTGGGCGGCGACACCACCATGGGCGAACTCATGGGCTACGCCGGTTCGGGCACGAACAACATCGGGCTCTTGCCGCCCAAGATCGGCCTGGAGTTCGACATCTACCACAACGATTGCAACACCAACCTCTGCCAGCCCGGCTCCCGCTGCGACGGCTACAACACGAGCAGCAGCTACCAGAACTCCTACGACCACATGGCCTTCGTGCACTGGGGCGCCGAGACCGACGCCACGGTTTCCGGCTTCTGCACCACGGGCAAGTACCGCAACCGCTACGACGACAACCGCCACAACGCCGGAACCACGGGCAGCACCACGGACCCGCGCAACCCCACCTACGGCGAGCCCGGTTTCTACAACCAGACCAACGCCACCAGCTGGCTGGAGGACGGCGGCACGTTCCGCCTGCGCTACGAACTCACCCGCCACACCGTGGCCGCCAGCAACGGATACTACTGCTACGAGCTGCGGGCCTGGCTCCAGCCCGCCAGCGAGGCCATGCCCGATGGCCTGGACGATGTGACCAAGGACTATGAAGCCGCGCCCACGCTGCAGGAGGTCTTCTACCTGTCCCAGGACCGGCACGACGCCCTCAACAACATCTATTTCGGCTGGACCGAGGGCACGGGCGCGGCCACCCAGCTGGCCACGCTCCGCAAGTTCGCCCTGGACTTCAAGGGCGACCAGGCCGAGCCCCAGGCCATGCCCAGCGATTCCCCGAATCTCTTCCTGTCCATGCGCGACGGCACGGGCACCACGGTCACGGACCGCTCCGCCTACGGCAACGATGGGACCATTTACAGCAACTGGTATACCCCGGCGAGCGTGTTCTGGGTGCCCGGGGTGGGCTGCCCGGATTGCCCGGCGCTCTCCTTTACCGGCGGTTCTTCAAGCTACGTGACTGTGGCCGACGCCACCAGCCTGGGCCTGCGGGACGAAGGGACCGCAGCGGCCTGGATCATGCTCCCGTCCTCCCCGGCCAACGGGGCCACTATCCTGCGCAAGGGCAGCAGCACCACCACGGGCACCGAATCCTACCGCCTCTACCTGGACAACGGGCGGCCCGCCCTGTACGTGCGCCGCAACAATTCCAACACACGCACCATCACCGCCGCCACGGCCCTGCAGACCAACCGCTGGTACCACCTAGCCGCCACATGGAACAACACGAACCTGGAGCTTTTCGTGGACGGCGAGTCCGTGGCCACGGGCACGGGGGTGGGCCGCTTGGCCGATGCAAGCGGGCCGCTGATCCTGGGGCACCGGACCACATCCAGCGGGGCCTTTATCGGCGACATCGACGAGGTCCTGCTGTACAGTTCGGTGCTCAGCGCCACCAAGATCAAGCAGCTCTACTCCTACGGCCTCTGGGGCCGGCAGTAATTCTCCATTTCCCCTTTCCGCCTCTGGCCCGGTCCTTGAATGACGCAGGCCGAGGGGCCGCGCCGTCCGCGTTGCGGTCTGCCCGTCCCTCCTGGGATATGTCCTGGAAATCAGGGGCGATGACGGCACGGCGGCCGCTGCCCGGAAGGTCCGGCTACAGAATTGTGGCTGCCCTCTGTTCAACAAATATGTGCAGCCCGTTGGCCGGTGTTGGGCAAAAATGTGAAAAAGCCTTGGCGGCAGCCAAGGCCTGGGCTGAATCCGGGAGGTTCCTGTGCACCGGAAACATGCCGTGTTCGTCTATGGGACGCTGAAGCAGGGTCTGTCCAACCATTTTTTCCTGCGCGAGGCCCGTTTCCTGGGCCGGGCCCAAACCGCCGAACGCTACGCCCTGTATGAGGACGAGATCCCCATCGTGACCCGCAGCCAGACCGTGAGCTTCATCCAGGGCGAGGTTTACGAGGTGAGCGAGAAGATCCTGCACCACCTGGACGTGCTGGAGCAGCATCCGGCCTTCTACCGCCGCGAACAGGTGGAGGTGGTGCTGGAGGACGGCGCCCGTCTCGAGGCCTGGCTCTACTTCTCCCCCGAGCCCAAGGGCGCGCTTCTGCCCGAAGGCGTCTGGCCGCGGCCGGTGGAGCCCGGCGAACTCTAGCCCCGCCCCCTTCCCCTTCCGTTGTTACGGCAGCGGCCACCGCCGGGTCAGACTGCGCAACTGTTCCAGTTCTCCTGGGGTGTGGATGTTGGCCAGGATGACCCTGCTCGCGTCCGCGCGCTGTTTTTCCCTGCCCATGGCCCGCGTTGTGGCAGAAAACCCCGGTCCCAACAACGCCCGGCCCGTCTTTTGGTTTGAAAAAAAGCCCTGCCGGGGATATGCTCGGCCATGTCCCGCAATCCCGCAGCCAGGAGCCCCTCGTGAGCCAGGGCATGGACCTCCAGGCCTTTTTCTATCCGCAGACCGTGGCCGTCATCGGGGCCTCGGACAAACCCGGCAAGGTGGGCCACACCATCGTGGCCAACATGCTCGGCGCGGGCTTTGCGGGCCGCCTCATCCCGGTGAACCCCAAGGGCGGGACCATCGAGGGCCTGCCCGTGACCACGGCGGTCAAGGACCTGCCCAAGGGCCTGGACCTGGCGGTTATCTCCGTGCCCCGCGACGGGGTCCTGCCCGCGCTCAGGGACCTGGCCGAGATCCGGGCCAAGGCGGTCATCGTCATCACCGCCGGGTTCAAGGAGGTGGGCAGGGAGGGCTTTGACCTGGAGCGGGAGATGGCCGGGCTGTGCCGCTCCCAGGGAATGGCCCTGCTGGGTCCCAATTGCCTGGGCATGATGAACACCGGCGCGGGGGTGAACGCCTCGTTCGCCGCGGGCCAGCCCAGCAAGGGGCAGATCGCCTTCTTCTCCCAGTCCGGCGCGCTCTGCGTGGCCATCCTGGACTGGGCGCTCGGCGAGAACATCGGTTTTTCCAAATTCGTGAGCCTGGGCAACAAGGCCGTGCTGGACGAGGCCCACATGCTCGACTATCTGGGCCGCGACCCCGAGACCAAGGTCATCCTGGGCTACATCGAGAACGTGGAGCACGGGCCCGAATTCCTGCGCCAGGCCCTGGCCGTGACCCGCAGCAAGCCGGTGATCCTCATCAAGTCCGGCACCACGGCCGCTGGCGCCAAGGCCGCCAGCTCCCACACCGGGGCCATCGCCGGGTCGGACGCGGCCTACACCGCGGCCTTCCGCCAGTGCGGGGTCATCCGCGTGGCGGACGTGGAATCGCTCTTCAACCTGGCCGAGGCCTTCTCCCACCAACCCCTGCCCAAGGGGCCCAACCTGGGCATCGTGACCAACTCCGGCGGCCCCGGCATCCTGGCCGCGGACGCCTGCGAGCGCTCCCGCCTGCACATGGCCTCCCTGAGCCCGCAGACCATCGGCAAGCTCCAGTCCTTTCTGCCGAGCTTCGCGGCCCTGTACAACCCCGTGGACATCATCGGCGACTCGGACGCGGCCCGCTACAAGCTGGCCATCGAGGCCGTGCTGGCCGACCCCATGGTCCACGCGCTCCTGGTCATCCTGACCCCGGTGGCCTCGGTGGAGGTGGAGGCTACGGCCCAGGTCATCGTGGACGCGGCCAGGCGCTCGGACAAACCTATTTTCGCCTGCTTCATGGGCAAGAAGCACGTGGCCCCGGGGCGGCGCATCCTCCAGGAGGCGGGCGTGCCCTGCTACGCCTTCCCGGAACCGGCCATTACCAGCATCGAGAGCATGTATTCCTACGCCCTGCGCCGCAACCGGCCCGAGCCGGTCTATCCGGACATCCCCCGCGACCTGGAGCGCGCCAGGGCGGTGATCGACGCGGCCAAGGCCAAGGGCCGCACCGAGATCGTGGAGTTCGAAGCCCAGGAGGTGCTCACGGCCTACGGCCTGCCCACGCCGCGCACCCGTCTGGCCCGCAGCAGCGACGAGGCCGCGGCGGCCGCCGCCGACCTGGGCTTCCCCGTGGTGCTCAAGATCGCCTCGCCGCAGATCTCGCACAAGTCCGACGTGGGCGGGGTCAAGGTGGGGCTTGCGGACGAGACGGCCGTGCGCGACGCCTTTTTCGACATCACCACCCGGGCCCAGCGCCTGCGCGAGGACGCCTACATCGCGGGCTGCCTGGTGCAGGAGATGGCCCCCGCGGGCTCCAAGGAAGTGATCATCGGCTTCAAGCGCGACGAGCAGTTCGGGCCCCTGCTCATGTTCGGCCTGGGCGGCATCTACGTGGAGATATTGAAGGACATCGCCTTCCGCCTGGCCCCGGTGTCGCGGGCCGACGCCTTCGAGATCGTGCGCGAGATCAAGTCCTACATGCTGCTCAAGGGCGTGCGCGGCGAAAAGCCGGTGAATTTCCAGGCCATGGAGGAGATCATCCTGACCATGTCGCGCCTGGCCCTGGATTTCCCGGAGATTTACGAGGCGGAATTCAATCCGGTGCTGGTGAACCACGAGCGGGCCGTGGTGGCCGACGTGCGCATGACACTGCACCAGAACGGATGAGAGAACGAGACGAGGCCCAAGCGGGCCTGGGGAGGTCGTCATGATCGGCGTGTACGTGGGCTCCACCGCCGGGTATTCGGGCAAAAACCTCATCGCCATGTCCCTGGGGCTCAAGTTCCAGAAGGAGGGCCTGAACGTCGGCTACATGAAGCCGGTGGGCGCGGTGCCCCGGCGCACCGGCGACAAGGTGGGCGACGAGGACGCCTTCTTCGTCCAGGAGGTCCTGGGACTGGAGCAGGACCCCGAGCTGGTGACCCCGGTGCTGGTGACCCGCGACTTCACGGTGAAGGCCTTCACCACGGGCTGCGGCGACCTCGTCTCCAAGATCTCCCAGGCCTACGCCAAGCTCTCCGCGGGCAAGGACGTGATGATCGTGCAGGGCTCGGGCACCTATCTGGGCTCGGGCACCTACTGCGGGGTGGAGGGCAGCCGCGTGGTCAAGGCCCTGGGGCTCAAGGCCGTGCTCGTGGACCGCTACCAGAAGGAGCTGCACTACGACTACGTGCTGCGCGCCCAGGCCGCCTCGGGCGACGACCTGGCCGGAGTCGTGTTCAACGACGTGCCCGAGGCCTACATGGAAGAGGCCAAGGGCCTGATCCAGCCCTTCCTGGAGCGCAACGGCGTGCACGTCCTGGGCATCATCCCCACGGACCCGCTCATGGGCGCCATCAAGGTGGCGGACCTGGCCGAGCGCCTGAACGGCAAGCTCATCTCGGCCCAGGGCAAGGGCGAGCGGGTGGTGGAGAACTTCCTCATCGGCACCATGCAGGTGGAGAACTTCCTGACCCACTTCAAGCGCCACAAGAACTCCGCGGTCATCGTGGGCGGCGACCGCTCGGACGTGCAGTTGGTGGCCCTGGAGGGCAACTCGCCCTGCCTCATCCTCACCGGCAACCTCTATCCCAACGACATCATCCTGACCCGCTCCGAGGTCCTGGAGACGCCCATCATCGTGGTGCGCGAGGACACCTTCACCGTGGCCAAGAAGATGGAGAACATCCTGACGAGCCACAAGCTCAGGGACATGATCAAGGTGAACCACGGGGCCCAGCTGGTGACGGCCAACGTGGACTTCAGCCTGCTTAAAAAGAGGATCGGGATGTAGCCGGAAAAACGAAGCGCGGCGCGCCTCCGCAAGGAGCCACGCCGCGTTTTTTGCAACGTGGTTACAGAATGTAGCGCGACAGGTCCCGGTCCTCGACCACGTCCTGGAGTTGGGCCTGGACATAGGCCCGGTCAATGACCACGCTCTGGCCGCCGCGGTCCGGGGCCGTGAAGGACAGCTCCGAGAGGAGTTTCTCCATGATGGTGGAAAGCCGCCTGGCCCCTATGTTCTCGGTCTCCTCATTGATCTTCTCGGCCAGGGAGGCCACCTCCTCCAGCGCTTCGCGGGTGAAGTCGAGGGTCACGCCCTCGGTGGAGAGCAGGGCCTTGTACTGCACGGCCAGGGCGTTCTGGGGTTCGGTGAGGATGCGGTAGAAGTCCTCCTTGCTCAGGGCCTCCAGGGTCTCGCGCAGGGGGAAGCGGCCCTGGAGCTCGGGGATGAGGTCCGAGGGCTTGGCCTGATGGAAGGCCCCGGCCGCGATGAACAGGATGTGGTCGGTCTTGACCATGCCGTACTTGGTGTTCACCACGCAGCCCTCGACCACGGGCAGGAGGTCGCGCTGCACGCCCTCGCGGGACACGTCCGGGCCGCCGTGCTCGCCGCGGGCCGCGATCTTGTCGATCTCGTCCACGAAGAGGATGCCGTCCTGCTCCACGCGCTCGCGGGCCGTGTCCAGGACCTTGTCCATGTCGATGAGCTTCTCGGACTCCTCGGCCACCAGGACCTCGAAGGCTTCGCGCACCTTCATGCTCTTGAGCTTCTTCTTGGCCGGGAACATGCGGCCCAGGGCCTCCTGCATCTGCATGCCCATCTCTTCCATGCCCGGGATGGCGGCGATCTCCACCTGCGGGCCGCCCTGCGTGCGCACCTCCACCTCCACGCTGCGATCGTCCAGGCTGCCGCTGCGCCAGAGTTTGCGGAGCTTCTCGCGGGTGTCGTCCTTGGTCGGGTCGGACGGCCGCATGGCGAAGCCCGCGCCCTGGGCGGAGGGGCGGCTGCCGGGCACCAGCAGGTCCAGGAGGCGCTCCTCGGCCTGCTCCTCGGCGTGTACGCGCACCCGCTCGCGCTCCTCGGTCTTGACCATGGTCACGCCGATCTCCATGAGGTCGCGGACCATGGACTCCACGTCCCGGCCCACGTAGCCCACCTCGGTGAACTTGGTGGCCTCCACCTTGAAGAACGGGCAGCCGGCCAGCCGGGCCAGGCGGCGGGCGATCTCGGTCTTGCCCACGCCCGTGGGGCCCATGAGGATGATGTTTTTGGGCGCGATCTCGTCGCGCAGGGCCGGGTCCAGCTGGCGGCGGCGCCAGCGGTTGCGCAGGGCGATGGCCACCATGCGCTTGGCGGCCTTCTGGCCGATGACGTGCTTGTCCAGTTCCGAGACGATTTCCCGGGGGGTCAGGTTGTTCATTGCTGCTCGGTCCCCTTGCCCGACTCGCGGGTCAGGACGGTGAGGTTGTCGTTGGTATAGACGCAGAGTTCGGCGGCGATGTGCATGGCGCGCTCGGCGATCTCCCTGACCGGGAGGTCCGTGTTGCGGGCCAGGGCGCGGGCAGCGGCCAGGGCGTAGGGGCCGCCTGAGCCGATGGCGGCCAGGCCGTCGTCGGGCTCGATGACGTCGCCGTTGCCGGTGATGATCAGGATGGTCTCGCCGTCCGCGGCCAGGAGCATGGCCTCCAGGCGGCGCAGGTACTTGTCCGTGCGCCAGTCCTTGGCCAGCTCCACCGCGGCCCGGGTCAGGTTGCCGGAATGGGCCTCCAGCTTCTTCTCGAAACGCTCGAACAGGGTGAAGGCGTCGGCCGTGGCCCCGGCGAAGCCCACCATGACCCTGTCCTTGTAGATGGAGCGGACCTTGCGCGCGGTGTGTTTCATGGCCACGCCCTGGCCCAGGGTCACTTGGCCGTCGCCGGCCATGGCCGTCCCGCTTGGGTCCTTCACCGCCAGAATGGTCGTGCCTTTCAGTTCCACGGGATTCTCCGTTAGAGGAGGCGCCGGGCCAGGGCGGTCCAGCGCTCCAGGTTGTCCTTGCCGAAAAGGGTCAGCCGCGCCTCGGCCAGCAGGCCCTGTTCCAGGCCCTGGCGCAGCTCGGCCAGGGCGATGGGCGCGGCCAGCTCCACGGGATAGCCGTAGGCCCCGCAGCTCAAGGCCGGAAAGGCCGCGCTGGCGCAGCCCTGCTCGTGGGCCAGGCGCAGGCTCCGTCGGTAGGCCGAGGCCAGGAGTTCGGGTTCGCCCCCATGGCCGCCGCGCCAGACAGGGCCCACGGCGTGGATGATCCAGCGCGCGGCCAGCCCGAAGCCCGGGGTGACCATGGCCTGCCCGGCCGGGACCTCGCCGTATTTGTCGATGTGCAGGCGGCAGGCGGCCTGCAGGGCCTCCCAGCCCGCGGCCCGGTGGATGGCCCCGTCCACGCCGCCGCCCCCGGCCAGGCGGGAGTTGGCCGCATTGACCACGGCGTCGGTGTCGGAACGGGCGATGTCCCCCTCCAGCAGGAGGAGTGTGCCGGAACCCAGGGACCAGGAGGGCATGAGGCGGCCTTTGGCTCGGTGTTGCACGATTTCAGAAGATAAGACCAAAGGCGGGAAAGGCAAGTGGCGTCAGGCCGGTTCCTCGCGCAGGGAGCGGATGGCGTGGGCGTAGGCCTTGAACACGTCCTCGCGGTTCATGAGCCCGATGATGGCCTGGGGGTCGTCCGGGTCCACCACGGGGATCTGGCCGTAGTCCGTGTCCACGAAGAGGAGCAGGGCGGTGTAGAGGTCGTCGTCGGGCTTGAGCGTGGCCGCCCGTCCGGCCAGGTCGCGCACCACCACCAGGTCGAAGAGGCCCTCCTCGAAGAGGAAGCGGCGCACGTCGTGGATGGAGAGGATGCCCGTGACGCGGCCCAGGCTGTCGCGCACCGGGAAGTAGAGCTGGGCCGTGTTGGCGATGATGTCCGTGAGGGCCTTGAGGGTGGTGCCCTCCTCCAGGACCGTGACCCGCTCGGGATTGAAGTGCGCGCCCACGGTGAGGCCTTCCAGCACGTTGATGGTGGCGTCCGAGGCGTGCGCCGGGGAGTCGAACTTGTCGTCCACCTGGTGCTCGTAGAGCGAGACCTTGCGGCAGAGCACGATGCACAGGGCCGAGGCCAGCATAAGCGGGGCCAGCAGGCCGTAGCCCTGGGTCAGCTCGCAGACCATGACCAGAGGGCCGATGGGGGCCTTGGCGATGCCCGCAAAGAAGGCGGCCATGCCCACCAGCACGTAGCCGCCTGGCTGGCGCGCGATGTCCGGCCACCACTGGTGGGCCAACTGGCCCACCACGCCGCCGCTCATGCCGCCCACGAAGAGCGCCGGGGCGAACATGCCGCCGCTCATGCCCGAGCCGATGGTCATGGAGGTGGCCATGGTCTTGCCGATGACGATGGCGAAGAGCATGAGGGCCGGGATCTGGCCCAGGATGGCCAGCTCCAGCCAGCCGTAGCCGCCGGACAGGACCTGGGGGAAGAACGCGCCCAAAAGCCCCGCGCCCAGGCCGCCCAGGGCCATGCTCCACATGAGGCCCACGCGGTCCATGAGCGGGAAGAAGATGCGGAAATTGAACCAGCGGAAGGTATGGACGTAGAGCCAGCCCGCGCCTGCGCAGGCCAGGGCCAGCACGGTGTAGAAGAGGAGCTCGCGCGGGTCGCTGAAGGCGAAGCTCGGGATGCCGAAGATGGGCTCGGAGCCGAAGAAGAAGGTGAAGATGGAATAGGCCGTCACCGAGGACATGATGGAGGGGAGCAGGGCCTCGGCCTCGAAGTCCTCGCGGTAGATGACCTCCACGGCCGTGAGCGCGCCGCCCAGGGGCGCGCGGAAGATGGCCCCCAGGCCCCCGGCCGCGCCCGCCAGCAGGAGCAGGCGGCGCTCCCGGGCCGAGAGCTTGAGCCGCTGGGCGAACCAGGAGCCCAGGCCCGCGCCCATCTGGGTGATGGGGCCTTCACGTCCCGCGCTGCCGCCCGTGGCGATGGTGAAGACCGAGGCGATGCCACGGATGACGGGCACCAGGGGCCGGATGAGCCCGCCCTGGCGGTGGAAGCTCTTGATCGTGGCGTCGGTGCCGTCGGTGCCGCCGGTGATGGTTTCGGGGATATAGCGCTGCACGATGAAGCCCGTGACCAGGCCCACCAGGCCGGTGAGGATGGGGATGACCCAGGGCCGGGGCGTGACGGCCCCGCCGTGCTCGAAGATCCTTTCCCCGGCCGGGGCGGGCAGGGTCATGCCTGCGAGATCGTGGAGGAAAAGCGTCTTGAAAAACTCCACGGCCCAGAAGTAGGCCGCGGCAGCCAGACCGGTGAACGCGCCGATGACGATGCCGTAGGCCAGCCAGCGCAGGGACCGGGCCTGGCGCAGGGAGACCAGGATGGCCCAGAGCCGCCCGGGGAGGCCGGCCGGCGGGCTCATCGGTCCTTGCCCCCTCCGTCCGTGGCCGCGCCCGCGTAGGCGCCTCCGGCGGGATGGGCCTCGGGCTCCTCCAGGATGCGCCCGGCCAGGACGATGTCGGCGGCTATCCGCTCGCGCAGGGCCTCCAGGTTCTCGAATTTGCGTTCGGAGCGGATGCGCTGCACGAAATGGATCCGGATGTCGCGCTCGTAGAGGTCGCCGCCGAAGTTCAGGATGTGGGCCTCCACGGACACGGCCGCGTTGCCGAAGGTGGGGTTGGTGCCGATGTTGGCCACGCCCGGCAGGAGCGCGCCGTCCACCTCGACCCAGACCGCATAGACCCCGGTCTTGGGCACCAGCTCGTCCACCAGCCGCAGGTTGGCCGTGGGAAAGCCCAGGAGCTTGCCGCCGCGGTCGTGGCCGTGCACCACCTTGCCGCGCACCTGGTAGAAACGGCCCATGAGCGGCCGGGCCTCCCAGACCTCGCCGGCCTGGACCAGGTCGCGGATGCGCGTGGAGCTGACGATGGCGTCGCCCAGGGTCACGGGCTCCAGGCGCTCCACCCGGAAGCCCAGCTTCGCGCCCAGGGCCTTGAGGGTCTCGTAGTTGCCGGAGCGGCCCTTGCCCATGGCGTAGTCGTAGCCGATGAACAGCTCGCGCACGTTGAGGCCCTGCACCAGGTAGCGGCGCACGAAGGCCTCGGGCGAGAGTCCGGCCATCTCGCGGGTGAATTCCAGGACCAGGGCCACGTCCGGCCCCTGGGCCGCGATGAGTTCGAGCTTCTGCTCCAGCAGGGTGATGAAGGGCGGGGTGCCGCGGCCCAGGAGCACGCGCAGGGGATGGGGCTCGAAGGTCAGGACCACGCTCACCAGGTTCAGGGCCCTGGCCCGCCGGCAGGTCAGGCCGATGAGCTTCTGGTGCCCCAGGTGCACGCCGTCGAAATTGCCGATGGTGACGCAGGAGCCGGCAATGACGCCGTCCAGCTCCTGGATGGTCCGGGCCACGATCATGCTTGTCCGTCCGCTGGAGATTGAGCCGAAAAGGTTGAGCTAGCCCAAAGCGGCGGGCGTTTCAAGGGCGCGGCCCGGCTCACGTGCGCAGTTCCTCGCGCTCGCGGCGGAAGTTTTCGAAGTCGTCCACCTGCTTTTTCTGGTCCGCGTCGCGGGCCAGGGAGCGGGCCTTTTCCAGGTGGAAGTCGGCCTGCTTCTTGTTGTGCTGGAGCTCGTAGCAGTAGGCCAGGTTGAGGTGGCCGCCGAACTGGTCGCCGGATTCCCCGAGCAGGCGGCCCATGTGGTAGCGCACCTCGGGATCCTCGGGCAGCTGCTTGAGCACCTGGCGCATGGAGAGGACGGCCGCGTCGTACTGGCCGCTCTCGCCCAGGAGGCGGGCGTTGTAGAACAGGGTCAGGGCGTCGCCGGGTTTGAGGATGAGGGCCTTCTGGAGCAGGGGCTGGGATTTCTGGAAATTGCCCTGCTTGAAATAGTAGATGCCCGCCTCGCGCAGGACCAGGGAGTCGTTGGGCACGGCGGCCAGGGCCTTCTGGAAGGAACGCTCGGCGTCCGCGGTGCGGTTGAGCCGGGTCTGCACCAGCCCCAGGCCCATGGTGTCCAGGGGCGTCAGGTCGCCCTTGTTGTTGTACCAGGCCAGGGCCACGTCCGGGGACTGGAGCTTGCCCCGCACCAGGGTCTGCACCCGCAGGAACGCCGTGTTGTCGGCCTTGCGCAGGAGGAGGTCCTGGGGCATGCGGGCCACCCGGCCCTTGATGTAGGCCACGCGGTCGGGCAGCGCCGGGTGGGTGGAGAGGTAGGACGGGATCTTGTCGTTGGTCACGTACCAGCGCTGCTTCTGCATGATGTCGAAGGTCTCGGCCATGGCCATGGGATTGTAGCCCGCGGCGGCCAGGTAGTTCAGGCCCTGGTGGTCGGCCTCACGCTCGTTCTCCTGGGTGTACTGGAGGTAGGCTGCGGCGGCCCCGGCCTGGGAGCCCATCATGAGCGCGCCGCCCAGGTTGGCCATGTTGGAGCCCCCGCCCGCGATGCCCAGGAAGGCCCCGGCCAGGGTTCCGGCGATGGCCCCGATGCTGGCCAGCTTCATCTCGGCCATGCGCTTGGCCACGTGGTGCTCGGTGACGTGCGCGATTTCGTGGGCCAGGACCGAGGCCAGCTGGTCCTCGGTCTGGAGGTTCAGGATGAGCCCGGTGAAGACATAGACGTAGCCGCCCGGGATGGCGAAGGCGTTCATGGCGCCGTTCTGGATCACCGTGGTGGTGAAGCGGAAGGGCTGGGGCGGGATGTGGTCCACCAGGCGCTTGACCAGGCCTTCCACGTAGCCCGCCACCTCGGTGTCCTCCACCAGGGGCATGGAGCTGCGCACGTAGGCGTCGAACTTGCGGCCCGCCTCCACCTCGTCGGCGATGGTGAACTCGCCCCAGGCCGCACCGGCCTGGAGCGCGGGTGCCAGGACCAGGGCCGCCACGAGCAGGGGCACGAGCAGCAGGTGCGTGGGGTTGTGTTTCATGGTTCTCCGCGGCCTGTGCCGCAAAAATCATTCTACGCTCTTGCCCGGACGGTGCAAGACCGGGCTTTTGCTCAAAAAAGAGAAAGGATGCAGGCGCTTGCCGACATCCTTTCCGGGAATGGCACAGGCCGGATGCGGCCTACTTGTTCATCATGTTCAGGAAGTCCTTGTTGCTCTTGGTGCCCTTCATCTTGCCCAGCAGGAACTCCATGCTGTCGATGGGACTCATGGGGGCGAGCAGCTTGCGCAGGATCCAGACCCGGTTCAGGACCTCCTCTTCCAGGAGCAGTTCCTCTTTGCGGGTGCCGGAACGGTTGATGTCGATGGCCGGGAACACGCGCTTCTCGGAGAGGTGGCGGTCCAGGTAGATCTCCATGTTGCCCGTGCCCTTGAACTCCTCGAAGATGACCTCGTCCATGCGCGAGCCGGTGTCGATGAGGGCCGTGGCGATGATGGTCAGGCTGCCGCCCTCCTCGATGTTGCGCGCCGCGCCGAAGAAGCGCTTGGGCCGCTGCATGGCGTTGGCGTCCAGGCCGCCGGAGAGCACCCGGCCCGAGGACGGGGTCACGGCGTTGTAGGCCCGGCCCAGGCGGGTGATGGAGTCCAGCAGGATGACCACGTCGCGCTTGCGCTCCACCAGGCGCTTGGCCTTCTCCAGGACCATCTCCGTGACCTGCACGTGGCGGGTGGGCGGTTCGTCGAAGGTAGAGCTGATGACCTCGGCGCGCACCGTGCGCTCCATGTCGGTCACTTCCTCGGGCCGCTCGTCGATGAGCAGCACAATGAGATAGACCTCGGGATGGTTGGCGTTGATGGAGTTGGCGATGGTCTGCAGGAGCATGGTCTTGCCGGTGCGGGGCGGGGCCACGAGGATGCCGCGCTGGCCGCAGCCGATGGGCGCCAGCAGGTCGATGACGCGGGAGGAATAGTTCTCCGCGCCGTTCTCCATCTTGAAGCGCTGGTTGGGGTAGATCGGGGTCAGGTTGTCGAAGAGAACGAGATTCTTGGAGTTCTCCGGCGGCTCGAAGCCGATCTCGGAGACGCGCAGCAGGGCGAAGTAGCGCTCGCCTTCCTTGGGCGGCCGGATCTGGCCGGAGATGACGTCGCCCTTGCGCAGGCCGAAGCGCCGGATCTGGGAGGGCGAAACGTAGATGTCGTCCGGGCCCGGCATGTAGCTGTACATGGGCGAGCGCAGGAAGCCGAAGCCGTCGGGCAGGATCTCCAGAACGCCCTCGCCGAAGATCTGGCCGTTCTGCGAGGCGCAGGCCTGCAGCAGGGCGAAGATCAGCTCCTGCTTGCGCAGGCCGCTGGGGTTCTCCACGTTGTAGCGTACAGCCATGTCCATGAGCTCGGACATGCTCTTGTACTTGAGGTCGGTGAGATTGAGCTTCTCGCCGCCGTTCTGGGCGGCGCCGGCCGTTAGGTCTTGGTCGTTTCCGTTGTTGGTCATACGTCGATGGTGGGGTTGGGGTCTTCGGGGTCACATGCCCGCGCCACGGGCGCCGCCGGGCATTCCCGGACAGGGCATGGCGGAGCGGCTCGGAGGTGAAACACTTCGTCGGGGGCGCTTGCGGCCGGAAATGGCCGACGCCTGCAACCTCGTTTGTCCTCTACAACCAGGGGGGAAACCGGATTTCTCACCAGGCAGGGGCGGCGCTCAAGCCGTGCGCGGCCCCGGGCGGTCAACTCGGCTTTACCGAAAAGGCCCCCGGTTGACAAGGGTGTTCAGGCCCGTTTTTCGCTTTTTTCCTTTTCGCGGGCCTGGATCACATCGCTGAACATCTCGGTGATGTCGGACTTGATGGCTTCCTGGTCCCGGTTCACGGCGTAGGCCAGCTCCATGGAAACGAGGTTCATGGCCTGCTCCAGGAGGCGGCGCTCGCCGAAGGACAATTCCTTGTCCCGGCCGATGAGGAAGAGCTCCTTGAGCACATAGGCCACGTCAGCCAGGTCGCCGCTCTTGAGCTTCTCGGAATATTCGCGGTAGCGGCGGTTCCAGTTCTGGCCGGTGTAGCCGGTGAACTCCGAGCGGTCGCGCAGGGACTCGAAGATGGTCTGGCCCGTGCGCAGGCTGCACACCGGGCGCAGGCCCACGTTCACGGCGTTCTTCACCGGGACCATGAGGGTCACGTTGTTGGAGAGGATGCGCACGATGTAGAACTCGGCTTTGACCCCGCCGATGATCTGGCTCTCGATGCGCTCCACCCGGCCCACGCCCTGCGAGGGATATACGACCAGCTGGTTGATCTGGAACACGGACAAAGGCTCCTCCGCTCTCCGGGCGTCACAAGTCGGGGAAATGGCCAAGTTCATCATATCAGGGTTCGGAAACGGAGTCCATGGCGGCGTTTTCCGGTTTCCTTTCGCAGGAGAATCCGTTGAGGAACTGCACGGCCGGGGCCTCGCCGCGCCGCAGGAAGAGGTCCAGGCCCTTCCAGGCCGCGGGCAGGACCTGGCGGGTGGTTTCGCGTTCCGCCGGGGCAAAGGATTCCAGGACCCAGCCGGCCATGTCCCGCCGCCCCTCGGGACGGCCGATGCCGAGCCGGAGCCGCCAGAAGTCCGGGCTGCCCAGCTCGCTGATGACGGACTCCACGCCGTTGTGCCCGGCCGAGGAGCCGCCGCGCTTGAGCTTCATGCGGCCCAGGGGCAGGTCCAACTCGTCGTGGGCCACGACCACGGCCCCGGGTTCCAGGCCGTGGCGGCGGGCGTAGCGGGCCACCACCAGGCCGCTTTTGTTCATGTAGGTCAGGGGTTTGATCAGAAGCCAGGGCGCGCCGCCCAGGTGGGCGGACCAGACCAGGGCGTCGCCGGATTCCTGGACCGGGGTGAGCCGCATGCTCTTGCGCGAGGCGGCCAGCCCCAGGACGTGGTCGATCAGGAAGAACCCGTAGTTGTGGCGGGTTTCCCTGTACTCGTCTCCGGGGTTGCCCAGTCCGGCGAGGAGGCCTTTGGGGGTCATGCGGTTCTGCCCGGGCCGGAGCCCTTGGTTTGGCGGCGCGGGAGCGGGGAGGCGGAGCGGCGGGAGAAAAGGGACCCCGGTAGCCCGGGGCCCCTTGAATCGGCGTTTCCGGAGGGAGCCTAGTTCCCGCTCTTGGCCGCTTCGGCGGCCGGAGCCGCGGCGGTGGCGGCAGCGGCCTCGCCCTCGGCGCCGGGCTCGGCCTCGGCAGCCGGGACGACCACGCCGGCCACGGCGTAGTTGTCGTCAATGACGGCCTTGATGCCGGCGGGCATGGGCACGTCGGCCACGTGCACGCTCTGGTTGATGTCCAGACCGCTCACGTCCACAATGATCTTTTCCGGGATGTCCAGGGGCTTGCCGATGACTTCGCAGGTGTCGCGGAAGAGTTCGAGCACGCCGCCCTTGACCACGCCCTCGGGCTTGCCGGTGAGCTCGAAGCTCACGTGCACGCGGATCTCCTTGTTCAGATCCACGCCGCGGAAGTCCACGTGCTGGGGCCGGTTCTTGACCGGGTCCATCTTCATGTCCCAGATGAGCGAGGGCAGCACTTCCTTGCCGCCGGCCTTCTCGATCTCCAGGTCGAAGACCTGGGACTCGCCCACCTTGTGGTAGAGCTTGCTCAGGGGCAGCAGCTGGACCTTGACGGCCACGTTGGCGCCCTTCTCGTCGTAATAGACGCCCGGGATGAGGTCCTGCTTGCGCAGACGGTGGCAGGGGCCCTTGCCCGTCTCGGTGCGCTCCTGCACGGTCAACGTCATGAGTTTCGCCATGATACTTGCTCCTTGCTACGGCCTTGCCCGCGCGGCGGGAGGGCCTGAAGTTTCTTTCGTCCTATACGAAAAGCACGCTCACCGAGGATTCGGTGTGCACGTTGTTGATGGCCTTGGCCAGAAGCCCCGCCACGGAAAGCTGCTTGATCTTGGAGCAGGCCTTCTTGCGCTCGTCCAGGGGGATGGTGTTGGTCACCACCACCTCGCTGAAGGCCGACTGCTCCAGGCGGTCGATGGCCGGGCCGGAGAGCACGGCGTGGGTGGCGCAGGCCACAACCCTTTCCGCGCCGTTCTGCATGAGCACGTCGGCCGCGGCGCACATGGTTCCGGCGGTGTCGATCATGTCGTCCAGGACCACGGCCATCTTGCCCTTGACGTTGCCGATGACGTGCATGGCCTGGGCCTGGTTCGGGGCGTCGCGGCGCTTGTCCACGATGGCCAGCCCGGCGTTCAGGCGCTTGGCGTAGGCCCGGGCGCGCTCCACGCCGCCGGCGTCGGGCGAAACCACGACCATGTCGCCGTCGAACTTGCGCAGGTATTCCAGGAACACGGGCAGGGCGAAGAGGTTGTCCACGGGACAGTTGAAGAAGCCCTGGATCTGCCCGGCATGCAGGTCGATGGTCACCAGCCGGTGCATGCCCGCGGCGGTGAGGATGTCGGCCACCAGCTTGGCGCTGATGGGCGCGCGGGGGACCACCTTGCGGTCCTGGCGGGCGTAGCCGTAGTAGGGCAGCACCGCGGTGACGCGGCGGGCGCTGGCGCGCTTGAGGGCGTCCAGCATGAGGGCCAGCTCCATGAGGTGGAAGTTCACCGGGGAGCATGTTGGCTGGACCACGAAGACGTCGTCGCCGCGGACGTTCTCGCCGATCTCGATGCGGATCTCGCCGTCGCTGAAGGTGCCGCGGAGCGTGGGGGAAAGGCGGCAGCCGAGGTGCTCGCAGATAGCCTCGGAGAGCGGGACGTTGGCCGATCCGCTGATGATTTTCAATTCTCCGTGCATAGCCATGCTGCCTTTCGTCTCCTCGCTTTGAAAAGATGGCTGGGGTGGAAGGATTCGAACCCTCGGATAACGGGACCAAAACCCGTCGCCTTACCGCTTGGCCACACCCCAGTTGCAGTCCTGGACATACGTGCGGGTCTGGCCCCGCGTCAGGGTCCCGGCAACCTCCAACGCCCGATCCCTCCGCCGGAACAGGGCGAAAACGCTGGCGCCGCTTCCGCTCATGGCTGCCCCGGCCGCCCCTGCCGCAAGGAAGGTCTCCTTGACCTGCCGGATTTCCGGAAACGCGGGGAATACCGCGTCCTCGAAGTCGTTGAGCAGGGTCAGGGGCAAAAGGGAACTTGGGTTTTTAGTCTCCATCGAGTTTCTTGTCAAGAATCCCGGAGTCCATGGCCTGCGGCCCTGGGCGGCGGCCTCGTCGAAGCGGGCATAGGCCCAGCCCGTGGAGACCTGCGCCGGCGGGCAGGCCAGCACCAGGGTCAGGCCCGCCAGGCCGGGGTCGGCCGGGGCGAGCCGGTCGCCGATGCCTCCGGCCCGGGCCGCTCCGCCCAGGAGGAAAAAGGGCACGTCGGCCCCCAGACCTGCGGCCAGGGCCGCGAGCCTGTCCGGGGGCAGGGCCGCGCTCCCGGCTGTTTTGTTGAGGAAAAGCAGGAGGCTGGCGGCGTCCGAGCTGCCGCCGCCCAGGCCCGCGCCGCAGGGAATGTTCTTGGTCAACCGCAGGCGCAGGTCCGGGGCCAGGCCCGTGGCCCGGGCAAAGGCGCGGTAGGCCCGGGCCACCAGGTTGTCCGGGCCTTCCAGGGCCGGGTCCGAGCAGGTCAGGCTGAGCCCCGAGCCCGGGGGGCCGGGCTCCAGGTCCAGGAGGTCGCACGGCGCATCCAGGGGCGCGAACAGGGTGTCCAGCTCGTGATAGCCGTCGTCGCGCCGTCCCAGGATGCGCAGGAAGAGGTTGATCTTGGCCCGGGCCGTGAGGGTCGTCATGGGCTGCGAGAATAACGGAAAAAAAGCGGGGGGAGAAGCCTCTCCCCCCGCCGGTCCGGCGCTGGCCGGGATGTTTCAGTTATTCCATGGGCACGGTGCGGAAGATGTTGCGGCCCTGGCGCTTCAGGAGGAGCATGACCACGCCGCGCTTCTTGCCGTCCTCGCGCACGATCTTCTGGAATTCCGCGACGCTGTTCACGGGGTTCTGGTTGGCCTCCAGGATCACGTCGCCGGGCCGCACGTCGGATTGGCCCGCGGGCGAGCCCTCCTGCACGCCGGTGACGATGAGGCCCTCGGGCTTGTCCAGGCCCAGGGCCCGGGCCTCCCGGGGCGCAACCCGGCGCACGGTCACGCCGATTTCCTCGGCGGTCTGCTCCTTGCCCGGGGCCGTTCCGCCCTGTTCCTGGCGCTCCATGGCCGCGATACTCGTCCCGCGCTCATCCAGGACCACCTTGCGGGTGATCTCCTTGCCCTGCCGCCAGAGGGTCAGGCTGACCTTGGCGCCGGGCTGGAGGCCGGCGATGGTCCGCAGCAGGGCGGCGGAGTCCTCCACGGCCGTGTCGTCAACCTTGAGAATCACGTCGCCGGCCTTGATTCCGGCCTTGTCCGCCGGGTCGCCCGGGGAGGTGGCCGTGACCAGGGCGCCCCTGGGCGAGCCCAGGCCCAGGGCCTTGGCCGTGTTCTCGTCCACGCCCTGGATGGTCACGCCGAGCCAGCCGCGCTTGGGTGCCTTGCCGCTCTTGAGCTGGTCCAGGATCTTGGCGGCCATGTTGCTCGGGATGGCGAAACCGATGCCCTGGCCCGAGGCGATGATGGCCGAGTTGATGCCGATGACGCGGCCGTCCAGGTCGATGAGCGGGCCGCCGGAGTTGCCCGGGTTGATGCTGGCGTCGGTCTGGATGAAGTTGTCGAAGGGGCCCTGGCCGATGATCCGGCCCTTGGCGCTGACGATGCCCGCGGTGACGGTGTGGCCCAGGCCGAAGGGGTTGCCGATGGCCATGACCCACTCGCCCACGCGCACGGCGTCGGAATCGCCGAACTGGAGCACGGGCAGGTTGTTGCCCGCGTCGATCTTGAGCAGGGCCAGGTCGGTCTCGGGGTCGCGGCCCACGATCTTGGCCGGGTATTCCTTGCCGTTCTCCTGGAGTTTCACCGTGACCTGGTCGGCCTCGGCGATGACGTGGTTGTTGGTGGCGACGTAGCCGTCCGCGGAGATGACGAAGCCCGAGCCCAGGGAGTTCATCTTGCGGGGCTGGTTGGGCATGTTGCCGAAGAACTGGTCGAAGAACTCCTTGAAGGGGGAGTTGGGCTGGCTTCTCAGGAATTCCTGCAACTGGTTGCTGGCCGGGGCGGTCTTCACCGCGCTGATGTTGACCACGGCCTGCCCCGCGCTGGCGGCCAGATCGGCGAATTCGGGAAGCGAGGCCTTGGCCTGGGCCAGGACCGGCAAGACCAGCGTCAGGACCAGGACGGCCAGGGCCAGGGGTTTTCTGTACTGCATGCATCCTCCTTGAGGCGCGGCTGGGAACGCGGGCGCACCTGCACTGTCCGGCAAGTATAGGTCGTTTTCCCGGCTTGTAAAGGGAAGGAGAGCCTGATCTTGCCCCGGGCCGTGCTTTGCGGTAGGTTCCCCTTCCCGCGCAGGCGGTTCGTGTCCCCGTAGCTCAGTCGGATAGAGCGATAGCCTCCTAAGCTGTAGGCCGCAGGTTCGATTCCTGCCGGGGACACCACGAAAAAAAACAGCGGCTGCGTTAGACGCAGCCGCTTCATTCCGTTGCGCCTGTCGTTCTGAAAGCCCCAGCTGTTCGCCGCCGCGTCCTGGAGGAGCCAAGGGGAAGGCCATGCCGGTTCAGCTCATGCGGTTCATCGATTTCTGGCTGGGCGTGCCCTGCTGCCTGTTTCTGTCCCTGTACGCCTGGGCCGGGCGGCTGTTCCGGGCCGTGGAGCGGCCCCGCCACCTGCGCCGGGTGCTTTTCATCCAGCTGGCCGAGTCCGGGGCCTTCATCGCCGCGCACGCGGCCATGCGGCGGCTGGAGGAGCGCCACCCCGGGGCAGAGGCCTGGGTCCTGACCTTCAGCCTGGGCAGCCAGATCCTGGACAGCCTGCGCTTTCCGCCGGACCGCCGCATCGTCATCCGCACCGGCGATCCCTGGACCTTCTGCCGCGACACCCTGGCCGCCGTCCGCCGCATGCGCGCCCTCAAGCTGGACGCCACGGTGAACCTGGAGACCTTTGCCCGCTTCAGCACGCTGCTGGCCTTTCTTTCGGGCGCACCGCTGAGGGCGGGCTTCTTCCGCTTCCACGACGAGGGCCGCTACACCGGCGATCTGCTCACGCACCGGCTGGTCTATTCCCCGCATCTGCACGCGGCCCAGACCTACGCGGCCCTGGTGGAGGCCCTGGCCGAGGACCCGGGCCGGGAGCCCGCGGCCAAGGTGGCCGTTCCTCTGGAGAATTTGGACCTGCCGCAGGTGCCCTCGGACCCGGTCCTGCGCGGCCGGGTGGAGCAGATCCTGCGTCAGGCCTGCCCGGAATGGAAGCCGGGCTGGAAGATCGCGCTGCTCAACGTGAACAGCAGCGACATGGCCCCCAATCGCCGCTGGCCCATGAGCAATTACCTGCGCCTGGCCGCGCTGCTGGCGGAAGAACCGGATGTGCTGGTGGGATTCATCGGCGCGCCCGGGGAGCGCCAGGCCGTGGCCGCCCTGCTGGCGGGGCTGCGCCACCCCAGGGTGGCGAACCTGGCCGGAACGACGACCATGCCCGAGCTCCTGGAGCTGTTCCACGCCGCGAACCTTCTGGTGAGCAATGATTCCGGCCCGGCGCACCTGGCCAGCACCGCGGACATCGAGGTCATCGTCCTGTTCGGCCCCGAGACGCCGAAAATTTTCCGGCCCCTGGGACCCCGGGTCCAGGTACTGAGCCTGGAGCTGGCCTGCAGCCCGTGCATCTCGGCCTACAATCAGAAGCGCTCGCCCTGCACGGACAACCGCTGCCTCACGGGCATCAGCGTGGAGTCCGTGGCCGGGCTGGCCCTGGCCGTGCTCAAGCGGGCCTGATCAGCGTCTGGTCCTCTCCTTCCAGAGCCCCCGCAAGGCGTCGGCCGCCACTCCCAGGCCATTGTGCGCCAGGTTCAGGGCGTCCACCCGGGTGCGCACGTCCAGGAGCCTGCTCACGATCTTGGCCGGCCGCAGGTAGAACCGGCGACTGGCCAGGTTGCGCAGGGCCTCGGCCCGGCTTGCCGAGAGCAGTCCCGTGGCCAGGGAGGCGTGCGTGCCGGACTGGTCCATCTCTCCGCCTCCGGCCTCGGCATAGCCCTGGGCCAGGGCCTCGCGCCGCAGGGGCGTGCCCATGCGCGGCACGGCCAGGTTGAAGGAGGCGAAATCCGGGTCCAGGGCCTGGGCAAAGGCGATGGTGGCGCGCGCGCTCTCCTCGGTCTCGCCGGGCAGACCCAGGATGAAGGTGGCCACGGTGCGCAGGCCCAGCCTGCGGCAGGCCGTGCGGGCGCGCATTACCTGGCCCACGGTGATGTTCTTGGCGTAGGACCGGAGCAGGCCGTCGTCCCCGCTTTCGGCCCCGAACATGACCGTGTGGCAGCCCGCGGCCTTGAGCATTTCCAGGAATTCCTGCTCCATGAGGTCCACGCGCGTGAAGCAGACGAAGCCGAAGCCGTAGCCGCGCCGGACCATGGCCTCCAGCAGGGCCGCGGTGCGCTTGCGGTCCGCGCCGAAGGTCTGGTCGTTGACGTAGAGGTCGCGGACGCCCCGGGCCTTGAGCTGATCCAGCTCCTCCAGGACGTTGTCCACGGCACGGGACTTGAAACCCAGGCCGGGCATGACGCAGAACGAGCAGCGGAAAGGGCAGCCGAAGTTGGTGAGGACCACGGCGAAGGGGTGGCGGCGCACGAAGGGATAGCGGTAGCGCGGGGAGGCGAACAGGCCGTGGCGCGGCACGGGGATGGAGAACTCGCCCCGGGCCGGGGCGGGCAGGACCGGGCGCTCCCGGGTGGCCAGGCCGTGCGGCAGGCCTGCGAAGAAGTTCCCGATGTCCTCGCCGGTGAAGTCCACGGCCAGGGCGTCCAGGCCGCGGAAACGCTCCAGGCCAGCGGCCGGGTCCTCCAGGAAGAGGTCGCCCAGGGCCGCGGCTGAGCGGAGGGACGGGATCTCGCGGCGCACCGCGTCCAGGAACGCGACGTCCTCGTTCAGGGACACGGCCCCGGCCAGGGTCAGCAGGTGGTCCGGCCCCATGGTCCGGATGCGCTTCAGGCAGGCGGCCGGGTCCAGGCCCTCGGCGATCGCGTCCAGGACCAGGACCCGGAAGCGCCGGGAGAGCAGGCCGCTTTGCACCAGCAGGTCCGTGGGCGGGTAGAGGTAGCCGCTCTTGGAGACCTTGCTGCAGAAGTAGTCGCGGATGTACCGCTTCTCTCCCGGCGGATTGAGCAGAAGGACGCTGTCCATGGCCCGGCGTCACTCCTGGTTGCTGCTGGGCATGGCCCGGCCTGCGGCGGCGCGTCCAGCCGCGTCCCCGCCGCCATCATCCTGCCGTCGGGCGGCCAGCCGCAGCAGGGCACCCGGGCGGAATCCCAGGACCCGCGCGCTGACCAGGCCCAGGAGCACGTTCAGCGACGTGGACAGGGCGTGATAGACCAGGGCGAAGGCCAGGCTTTGGTCCAGCGGCACGCCGCAGAGGTGCAGGGCCATGACGATGGCCCCGTGGGTGGTGCCGATGCCCGCCGGTGTGGCCATGGCCAGCAGGCCCACCGCGGTGAAGCTCATGGCCAGGACCGGGGCCGTCAGGGACGGCGGGATGGAGAGGGCGTTCATGGCGAAGCGGTAGCAAAGGGCGATGGCGGCCCAGATGCCCAGGGAGGCGGCCATGAGCCGCAGGCAGGGGCCGGGCCGGAGCAGCACGTCCAGGCCGTCGAGGCCGGCGTGGAGCCTAGCCTCCAGGGCGGCCCAGCGTCCGGGGCCCAGGGGCCGGGCCAGGAAACGCAGCACGCGCAGGAACGGCGCGCGGAAACGGACGAGGATGTACAGGCAGGGCGCTGCGGCCGCGAGCGCCGCGCCGCAGAGCATGGCGGCTCTGCCCAGGCCGACGTTCGCACCGGAGCCGGGAGGGAAGAAGAGCACGGTGGTTCCGAACAGGAGCATGACCGCCGCGAGGTCCAGGATCCGGTCCGCAATGACCTTGGCCAGGGCCTGGCCGCCGCCCCCCGGCAGGTCCCGGGCGAAGAGATAGGCCATGCAGAACTCCCCGGCGCGCAATGGCACGAGGCTGTTGAGCATGTTGCCCGTGTTGGCCACGAGAAAGACGCGCAGCGGGGGCACGGCCCGGTCTAGGAGGCGGTGCAGCCGGGCGGCGCGCAGCACCGTGGCCAGCAGGTGCGCACAGGCCGCGGCGGCCAGCCAGCCGGGCCGGGCCTGGGCCAGGGCGGCCCAAAGCGCGGCGGGGCCGGCGAAGGCCAGCAGGCCCAGGACCATGGCGCAGGCCACGGCGAGCAGGACCAGGAAGGTGGGGAGCGGGCGGGAAGGGCGCGAACGCGCAGGGGAGGCGCTGTTCATGGAGTGTCCTGTGGAGAGGGGCTGTTTTCCCGCATTGCGTGCACCGGGGCGGTTCATGGCGCAGCGGGCCGATGCCATCCCGGCCAGCGCGTGCATGAGGAGCCTGCGCCCGTATAGCCGAGCAGGGGGCTGGAGACAACCGGGATCGGCCCGGCCAAAGCAAATCCGTTTGTTGACGTGCCGTAT
>Ga0067045_1002684_pt1 | contig 54150 bp, 52 predicted proteins | sample TerdegcTABiofilm_FD_59184 | JGI IMG/M metagenome (GOLD analysis project Ga0067045, IMG submission 59184) | Combined Assembly of (Gp0054472, Gp0054536) Wastewater bioreactor microbial communities from Singapore -Terephthalate degrading...
GGCGCGTACCTTGTACTGATGGCGCTGGTGAAGCGCCTGCCGTGGAACCGCCTGCTCCCGTATGTCATCGCGGCGGGCGCGGCGGGGCTGTTGTTCCTGCCCTGGGTACTGGCAGACCAGTTCAGATCGGGCTACTTTCAGTGGCCTTCCGCAGGATACCTACTCGCAGCTGCCTTCGTACCAGGAGATCCTGGCGACGTCCTCATCGCGGACAACCTCAGCCTCAGCCTGTTCGTAGAATGCGCCTGGGTATGTGTGTTCAGCGGTATCGTCCTGGGGATCAGGGGTAGATCGTCTTCACACGAGAACATCGGCCTTCTGGCGTTCGTATCAGTGATGGGCATGACAACGGTGTTGGCGCTGGACTTTCTGGGCGGGCATTTCTTCCCCCCGCGTCACTTCCTACCCTACACTCCTGTCCTCATACTCCTGGTAGCTGCTGGTGCCTTGGGCCTCGTACGCCTCGGCACCCAATGCCTGGCGCGGCCTGATTGGTATGACACGATCGCCTCCGTAGCCGCAGTTTTGCTCGTGCTTTTCTCCATCGGAACTCTGGGCAGCTCGCTGTCAGAGGTATACCGATACTCAAAGCAAGACTGGCGGTCTGTCAGCCGCTACCTGCTCCGGCACGCGAAGCCCGAAGACGCGATTGTGCTGCGTGCGCCTTATGACGTGGGGCTCTACACACCTGAGCTGCAGTCTCAGGTCGTACAGTTGCGCAATCAAGGAACGATCTATAACATGGCCAAGACACACCAGCGCGTGTGGATCATTGCCGATTGGTCGAGCAGATTTGCAGCGATAAAACCCGACACGGCCCGGTGGCTAGAGACGGAAAAGCCCCTGCAAATCCCAGGCTTCTCGGGCTTAGGGCTGTATCTCTATTCTATTACACTAGGTCGCGAGGAATTAGAAACGAGTTTGCAAAGTTGGTAGCGCTCCACAAGCCCAGCCCGGCTCCCAGAGCATGCGCAACACGAAGACGCGCCGTGCGGCGAGCCAGGGTGTTCACAGACGACTGGCGCTTCACTCCTAGTTTGGAGAGGACACTGGAGGCGTACATGTTGAATAAAGTGAATGCACGGAGTCGTAGTCTGGCAGCAGTAGTCCTCTTGTCCATTCTGGCGGGAAGCATGATCACCTGCCAGGGCTATTCCTTCGGCTCATCCAACCAGATGGAGTACCTGCCACTCATATACCGCGCCATGGATAGCGCTTACCTGCGCAACGATTTCTACACCAATGCGGGAGCAAATTCCGCTGGCCGATGGGTCTTCACACACCTTATGGCGCTGGGAGGCCGAATTGCATCGGTGCCTGCGACGTTCCTGGTGTTGACCTTTCTCGCCAACATCCTGGTTGCTCTCGCAACGGGACTGGCCGCCCGCGACCTCTTCGGTGAACTGGCAGGAGTGCTGGCCATCTGCATGGTAGCATCCCTGAGCGGCACCGACCTAGGTGATGCCACCTCGCTCAGAGGTTCTGTGCTCTCGCAAGCCCAACTGGCAATTCCACTGCTCTTGTTAGCCCTTTGGGCCTGCGTGCGCCAAAAACCCGTGCTTGCCATGCTCACAGCGGGCCTCGGTTCGCTCATTCACCCTCAAACCGGACTCGCCATTGGGGCCGTCGCCCTGACAGCATTGTGGGCGCAGGCGTTGCTGCAACGCCGGACCATTGAACGCAAGTACTGGCTCCATCTAGCCGGCTCGGCATTGATCCTTGCGGCCTTTGCCAGCGTGTGGTTCGCCATGGATCGCCCAGATGGCCCCCGGCTCGGCACGGAACAGTTTCTCAGAATTGCGATGTTTTTTCGCAGCCCGCACCACTACGTGCCCAGCGCTTTCCCGGCCGAAGACTATCGTGATACCATCGCCTTTCTCATGGCGGCAGGCATCGGATGGTCCTGGCTGCGCAAAAGCCATCGCACAAACCTGCAACCTCTGTTACTCATCTTGCTTATCGTGCTCGTTGTCCTCGCTCTGTGCGTTGTAGGTTATGTGTCGGTGGAGGTTGTCCCGTTCCGCGCAGGGGCCGTGTTGCAGCCCTTCCGCCTCTTGGCCGAGGTGAAATGGTTCGGCTTCATCCTCATGGCCGGCGCGATCGCATACCTTCTAGAGAACGGGGCCGAGGGCGAGCAAACCGAAGGGTATGCCCTGCTACTGGCGGCAACCGTGCCGGTTTCTGCGGGCATAACGTTCGCGCTACGTGCCGCGAAACGGTGGATCCAGAGCCTGGTTCCCATCCCCGCCTGGGGGTTCGGGGGCATTCTTATGACCGTTGCGATCCCGCTGTGGCTGAATGCCACTCCGAGCCTGCGATTCTGCACGCTCCTGGCGGTCGGCTTGCTGCTCCACGCGGCCTTTGGGCACCCCACCCGCTTTAGCCGGATTGCCGCAACTGCGGCCTGGGTCGGGTTGATCGCGATTGTACTCGCGGGCTTTGCATTCCCAAAGAACCCAGCTCGTGCAGTAACGAGTAAGTTTGCCACGAAACCCGTGATTACCCTGGACAATCTCAACACCCCCGAGGCGAAGGTGGGCCGCTGGGCCAAGGCCAATACGCCAAAGGACGCCATTTTTCTCACGCCACCGGACTGGGGAGAGTTCCGTCTGACTGCGGAGCGTGCCATCGTGGTGGATTTCAAGGGGTTTGTATGGGCCGAACCAGAAATGGCGGAATGGTACCAGCGACTCGTGGACTGCTATGGGGAGCCCAAGCGCGTCGGGTTCGCAGCGCAGAGCGAAATGGCGAGCAAGTACCGCAAGATCACAGATAACACGATACGGCAGGTTCAACAGAAGTACGGCATCACATACGCCGTGCTTTACGCGGACACGCCGTCGGCCTTCCGTGTGGTGTATCAAGGCAGCGGCATGAAGATCGTACAAGTCGGCGAGTAGGACGAATTCTGCGACTGTGGCCACGAACACGAAACCCGTGGGAGCAGAGAATCCATGCGAGCGTACGCGGCGCCGCGGTCGGCCACTTGCGCGCCTGCGTGCACGCCTCCACCAAGCCGCCGCTTCGCTTGCGAAGACCCCGCCTCGGGCAAGAGGAAAATAACGGCGAAGCCACGCGAATCTGCACGAAGATCTCATTGGCGCCCATTCGTGCGTTCGCGCCCTTCCGCGGATTTCGCGTTCCAATCCCCTATTCGCGGCTATCGTCCCAGCGGATGCTTGGGGCGCAGGGCTTCGCGAAAACCCTAGGGCGCAAGCAGCATGGCCTTCGCAAACGTGTCCGGAAACTCGGGCAGAATCGTCAACTCCAGGTAGTCCGCGCGGGCCGCGATGGCACGCGCGCGCTCCCGTTCGTCCAGCGACACCAGCGCCAGCCGCGCGCCCACGGCCGCCGCATTCCCCACCTGCTGCACCTTGGCGGCCGGCACCGGCGGCAGAAGCCCGATCTCCAGAATGCTGTCCACGCTCAGGTACGTCCCGAACGCGCCCGCCAGGATCACCGCGTCCACATCGGAAACGGCGACGCCCGCCTCGGCCATCAGCAACTCAATGCCCGCGCGAATGGCCCCCTTCGCCAGTTGGATCGCGCTCACGTCCTTGCGAGAGAGCGCGACCGCTCGCCCATGCCCCGACTCGCCCGGCGTCGCCAGCACGAATTCAGGCCCATCGGCCCCTTTTTGGACGCGCGGGTTGTCCAGCATCTTGCCCGCGGCCGTGAGCACGCCGGCCCGCCGCAGCGCCGCCACCGCGTCCAGCACGCCGGACCCGCATATCCCGACGGGCGGCGCGTTGTCCACCGTCTGCCAGTGCACCTGGCCATCGTCCAGGCTCACCCACTCTATGGCGCCCGAGGCCGCGCGCATCCCGTCGCGAATGTGCGCGCCCTCAAAGGCCGGCCCCGACGCCGTGGAGCAACTGATGAGCCGCGACGGCGTCTTCAGCACCAGTTCCGTATTGGTGCCGATGTCCAGCCCCAGCACGATGCCGTCCATGTCCGGTATGCGCGTGCCCAGGAGCATCGCCACATGATCGGCGCCCACAAACCCCGCCACGTTGGGCAGGAGATGCACGTAGGCCCCCTCCGCGATGTCCAGGCCCACGTCGCGCGCCTTCACATCTAGCGCGGCGCTCTCGGCGGGGACATAGGGAGCCGCGCCCAGTTGGCTCACGGGCAGGCCCAGGAACAGGTGGTGCATCGCCGTATTGCCCACGACGACGGCTTCCACGACTTCGCGGGGAGTTCGCCCCACCCGCCGACACAACGCGCCCGCCAAGTCCCCGATGGCACGCACCACGACTTGCTGCAGTTCCCGCGCCTGCGGCTCCCCCTGCATGGCGTGGCCGATGCGCGCCATCACGTCCTCGCCGAAGGCGATCTGCGGGTTCATGACGCCGTCGGCGGCAAGCGAACGCCCGCTCTCCAAATCCACCAGGTGCGCCGCGATCTTCGTCGTGCCCAGGTCAACCGCAAGCCCCAGCGGCCGCTCGTCGGGCGCGCCGAAGCGCACCACTTCCGCCTTGCCTCCCACGCGGCGAACATGCGCCACGCCTCGCCACCCCTGCTCCCGCAGGCGATCCGCCAATGGCCGCAACGCCGCGAAGTCCACCGCCACGTCGGCGAAGCCGCACGTCTCGCGCAAGGCGTCGCGCAGACGAACGGCATCGGCGCGGAGGTCGGTCAGGGCGGCGGGCGGCAGTTCCACCGTGCAGCCCACAACCGGCGGGTTCGGCGTAACCTGGACGGCCTGGCCTTCCACCTGTAGGCGCTGCGTGGTGCTGAGGGAATCGGCGGGGACGTACACCTTCACGCCGCCGCGAACGCGCGTCTGGCACGCCAGTCGCATTCCCTGCGCAACGGCTTCAGCCCCCAGTTTGCGAATCTCGGTCTCGGATGGCGACGAGACATCGCCGGCCATCACGCGCACGCGACAGCGCCCGCACGACCCCGTGCCGCCGCAAATCGCGGCAAGCGCGACACCCGCGCGCCGGGCCGCGTCCAGCAGCGTCTCGCCCGAAGCGCACTCGGACCGCAGGCCAAGCGGCTCAAAGTCAATCCAGCATGTGCCCACCGCGAGCCCCCTACGAACGACCACCGCGGCGCTGGCCCAGTCCTACGAGCGCCTGCACGCCGAATGCGATCACCCCGCCGGCCAGAGCCGTGCCCAATTGCGGCCAGCGCATCATGTTGGCAAGGGCCTGCGGAATGGCAACCGTAGCCACATCGCCGCCGACGGCCACCCGCAGCGGCCATGCGACGAGAACCGCGACCGCCGCGTACAGCCAGGCGAACTTCACCACCGCCGCCGCCACCAGCGCCACGATGCGGCTGCGCTCGCGCAACAGGCGGAACACGCTCACGAAGGCCGCATTGCCCACGGCGATGAACGGAATCATGACCCACAGCGGCAGGGGCAGAATGCCCCGCAGCGCCGCGCCCATCGGCGTAACCATGCCCACCACAATCGCCTGACTCAACCCGCACCACTCCAGCGTCAACAGCAACAGCGCGTTGACCAGCGGGCCGGTGAGGTACTGCGGCAACCCCATGTTGGTGATGGCGAGGGCCGCCGCCAGGGCAAGCGCCAACTTCGCCGCGGCCATCCACGCCGCACTCCGATTCCAAACGAGCGACTTGGTCTCCATCTTACGTCTCCCAAAAGATATGCTTGCACCCGCGGCATGCCGCCGGTGCTAGATCGTCTCCAGTGTAACCGATTTGTTCCTCTGCTCCAACTGGCGGGCCAACTCCTTCACGTAGAGCATCCGCATGGACTCGCCCCGAATCACATCCGCCACCTGATTGGGGTTGATGGCCGTGCCCACCAGAAAATGAATCTCGTCCGCCGAAAGCAGAATCCGCGCGAGGCGGCTGGCCGCGTCCTCTCCGGGAGGCACGTCGCTCGCCGTCTGCGCGTGCTCCAGCAGGCTCACCGTCTGCCCCAGCGTGAGAATGCCCTCGGTAACCAAATCCACCCCGTCCAGCCGCGCGGTGGGGGGCGTGCCGCGCGTCCGGGTCGCTCCGTCCTTGCGCTTGCTCGGCGGCACCCAGTCCACGCGGAGTTCCTGCCCCAACACGCGCGCCGCGATCTGCGCGGTCGTCCCCCCGCAGATGACCTTCGCCCCGCGCGAGTTCATCAGTTTCGCGACGGCGGCCTCATCCTGCGAGCGGTCGCCGGGCGGCCCGGTCCACACATACGCCACCACGGTCTTCCGGACGCGCATGACCACCGCCGTGCTGTCGTCGCCGGGCTTCCCATCGTACAGCCGCAGGGCCGTGTTGGACAGGGCGCGCGCCAGGCTATGCGCGTCCCCGGCCGTCTGCGCCCAACGGCGAACCGACACGGCGATATTCTGCCAGCCCCAGCCCAGGCGGTACAGCCCGCCCACCCCCGCGTGCACGTAGCCGTCGCTGACCATCACCATGTAGTCGCCTTCCTGCAGAAGGAAGTGGGCCTCGTGAATCTTGCGCCCCTCCACCTCTCGCTCCACGCGGGGCACGTCCCATATCTTCCCCTCCCGAATCAGAATCAGGGGCGGGGTATCGTACTCCACGAGGTAGGCGTCGCGCCCGCGCTGCACCAGCAGCACCGCGAAGGTCGCGTAGGCCAGTTTCCGCACGCTGCATTCGGGCAGCGTCGCCACGAGCGTGCTGATGACCTCCTCCACCGACGCGCCGCGCTGGAACATGGAGGCGGCGATCTCCGCCGTGAGCGTGGCCATGATGTTCGCCTTCACCCCGCTGCCCAGGCCGTCGGACAGCACCACCACGAACGATTGCGGCGTCTTCGCCACACGCACGCAGTCGCCGCAGAGTTCCTCCCCGTGCTTGGCCAGGCTGTTCCACGCGATCTCAATAAACAGCCTCATGGCTCGGACTCTTCCTCCAGCAACTTGGCGAGGCGCGACAACATGATCTTCGTGTCGGCCGTCGTTTCGCCCAACAGTTGGGCGATCTCGTGCGCTACGCGCATCTGCTTGATGACCACCTCTTGGGTTCGCTGGAGCGTTTCCTCGCGAATACGTTCCAACTGGGCGCGCTGCTGCTCGCGCTCGGTAACGTCCCGCACGATCGCGACGATGAGGTTCTGATCCTTGACGGCGACAATGGTCTGCTCCACGATGAGGCCGTTCAGCGTCAGGCGCTGGCGAATAATCGGCTCGCCCGTCCGACGTACCTTCTCAAACCCTTCCAGAACCATCGGCGGAGCGACCTCGTCCAGCGGATGACCGACGACCTGCGGAAGCGAGCATCGGAACATCGTCTCCGCCGAAGGCGACAAATCCTGAATGTGAAGCCGTGCGTCCACGATGATAACCGGATCCTGGGTGAGGGCCATGACCACCTGGCGGAGCGACTCGGCCCGCTTGCGCGTGTAGGGGATGCACATGGTGGCCTCCGCCAGCCCGCGCAGGGTGGCGATGGCCTTGTCTCGGCATGTGGGATAGCCGCACGCGCCACAGTTCAGTTCGTCTTCGGGCGTGTACTTGTCCACCCGATGCAGCACTTCGCGGATTTGCTCCTCGGTAAACTCTGGCAGCGGAACGCTCTTGTCCCGATAGGTCCGGGTTAGCGGCGGCCACTCGGACCGAGACGGCAGCGGCTGAGGCTGGCGCCGCGCCGCGTACTCCAGCACCCGCTGGCGCGCCAGGTACACGCCCACCCCCGCGCCCATGCCAGGGCCGTTGATGCACCCGCCCTCGCATGCCATGAGTTCCACGAGCGACGCCCTCAAACTTCCGGCGCGGATGCTCTGGAGCACGTCTTCGCACGCGGCCAGGCCCGATGTGGTAACGATGTCGCCGGCCAGGATGTCCGTGTTCAGATTGGCCGTGCCTACGAGCCCGCCCTCCACAGGGAACACGCGCGCATTGGCGCGGGGAACGCGTTCGTGCGCATCGGGGGGCGCGGGCATGGCAACCGCATCCGACTGCAGCCACTCCGACAGTTCCTCAAACGTCAACGCCGCGTCCATCACGCCGCGCACCGCCTCTTCGTGGATTTCGCCCTTCTTGGCGAAGCACGGCCCGATGAAGACAAGGAAGGCCTCCTCGCCGTATCGCTGGCGCAGCCAACGCCCGTGCGCGATCATGGGCGAGACCACAGGCGCCAGATGCGGGATCAGGTCGGGGTAGTAAATCTCAATCAGATTCACCACCACAGGGCAGGACGAGGTGATCACCGGCCACCGACTGGGTTCGGCTTCCATCACCTCGCGGTGCGCCTGGCCCACCATCTCCGCGCCGAAAGCCGTCTCGTGCGCCGCCGAGAACCCCAACGCCTGCAGGGCCTGCTCCATCTGGGCGAAGGACTGTATGCCGAAATACGCCGGCGCCGAGGGCGCGACGCTGGCGACGACCTTCCGGCCAGCAGCCAGCGCCTCGCGCACCGCCGGTCGGTCGTCGCGCACGCTCTTGGCGCCCTGCGGGCACACGCGCACGCACGAGCCGCATACAATGCACAACTCCGGCACAACCTGCGCCTGCCCGCTCTGCACTCGGACGGCCTTCACGGGGCAAGTGCGCACGCATCGGTAACAGTCGCGGCAACGCGCGACGTTTGTGCTCACTACAGAATGGGTCATGGGTTCTTCTCACGCTCCAGACGGGGCAGAATCTCCTTCTCAAAGAACGACTCCGCCTCCAGAAAATGAATCTCCCGATATTGCTGGTCTTCCACCTTCACCGAAATGCCTTTGGAACACTGTTCCATGCAAAACGCGCCCACCAGCCGCACGCGGTCTTCCAACCCCGCCTTCTCAATCAGCCGCTCCAGCGCGTCCGCAAACTCGTCCGAACCCCGCACGCTGCAAGAACTTCCAACGCAGATGGTAACCGTAATCATTGCAACCTCCTTGATGCCCGATGGGCAGAGCGTCGCCGCGACGGACGGACGATTATGTCAACATCGCTCCCGCGCCTGCATACACCAGCGCCCACCTACTGTAGCACAAACCGGTGCAGTTGCCAAATCCATTCGTGAAATCTGGAACGAATCGCGGCGTAGGTTAGGTTTCCAACCCGACGGGCCGCCCCCGCGATTGCGCCCCCGTGGCGTATCCGCTATACTGTACGTATGCGACAGTCTCTGTCAAATCTTGCGACCACAAGGAGGTTTGCTCATGACGCTCAAGGGAAAACGGGTGGCTGTATTGGCCGAAGAGATGTACCAAGAACTGGAACTCTGGTATCCGACGCTGCGAATGCGCGAGGCCGGGGCCGAGGTCAAGATCGTCGGCACCGGCAGTAGCCCCACGTATGCATCCAAACACGGGTATCCGGTTACCGTGGATGTGTCGGCAGACCAGGTGTCCGCCGCCGACTTTGATGCGGTCATCATCCCCGGGGGCTACGCGCCCGACCGCATGCGCCGCTACCCCGCTGTCCTCAAACTCGTGCGCGAGGCGTTTGAGCAGGGCAAGGTCATCGCCGCCATCTGCCACGCCGGTTGGGTGCCGATCTCCGCGGGCATTCTCAAAGGGCGGCGGGTAACCAGTTTCTTCGCGATCAAGGACGACATGATCAACGCCGGCGCCACCTGGGTTGACGAGCCGGTGGTCCGCGACGGGAACCTCATCACGTCGCGCATGCCCGACGACCTTCCCTACTTCTGCAGCGCCATCATTCAGGCGCTGGGCGGCGGGGAAGTGAGCGCCGACATCGTGGAGACGACGACAGCAAAAGAGGCCCTGGCCATCGCCGTGCGCGCCGAGGAACAGGCCGCCGCGTTCTACAAGGCCGCCGTCAAACGCACCCGGGACCCCGAGGCCAAGGCCATGTTTGAGGAACTGGCCCGGGAAGAACTCGGGCACAAGGCGCGGCTGGAAAAGGAATACATCCACCTCAGCGGCGACCCGAACTGGGCGCGCTACGTGCTGTGGAGCAATCTCCCCTAGCGCAGACTTTCGGTGCGGCCGGGGCGTCAAGTCCCGCCGCACCGCACGACCGGCCCAACAAGGAGGCCCACTGTGCCCGAATATCCGGATATCTACGTTCTGGTCCGCAGCATGAACGAGGCCTTGCCCGGCCTGACAATCATAGAGGCGGAGGTCAATCAGCCCAAGTGTGTGAACCTGCCGCCCGACCAGTTCCGCGTGGCCATCCTTGGGCGGGTGTTCGGCGCAGTGGGCCAGAAGGGCAAGTGGGCGCTGGCATCCCTGGACGGCGGTCCTGTCCTGGCGCTGAATCTGGGCATGGGCGGCGAGGTGCGGCTGCACGGCCCCGACGAAACCCCAGACCCCGCACGCGAGCGGGTCGTGTTGCGCCTGTCTGGCGGCGCGCAACTGTGGATTCATTTCTGGTGGTTCGGAAGCGTGCATGTGATCCGGCCCGGCGGGCTGGACGCACACCCACAGATCGGGAGTCTGGGCCCGGATCCCATGGCCGGGGATTTCACGCCCGAGCGCCTCGCCGAGATGCTTCGGGGCCGGCGCGGCGCCATCAAAAAGTACCTGCTGGATCAGTCCTTCATCGCGGGCATCGGCAACGTGTACGTCCAGGACATCCTGTGGCACGCCCGCTTGCACCCCCTGCGCCCCGCCAATACGCTGGATTTCGCCGACGTGCAGCGGCTGCACGCCGCCATTCGCCGCGTCTTGGAGGAGGGCATTCGCTGGGGCGGCGGGCCGGGCGAGCAAGACGTGTGGGGCCGCAAGGGCACGTACCACGAGCATCTGCAGGTAGGCTACCGGACAGGGCAACCCTGCCCGGCATGTGGGGCGCCGATAGAAGAACTGCGCGTGGGGGCCACGATGAGTTACATCTGCCCGCGCTGCCAGGTCTGGTAGGACGGGCGTTTCGCCATCGCCCGTTTACGCCCCGCCGCTGACGTAGGGTATCGTCATCGGGCCTTCGGGCAGGACGCAGATGGCAGCGTCGTGACCATAGCGTTCCAGAAGGCGCGCCACCGTGGCCTCTACGGACTCGCACGAGTTCAGCATCACGCTGTGCAGCGTATCGCCGTCCAGGTAGTCGCTCCTCACATACACGTCGGCTTTCATCTGGATTTGCGCCTGAATCTGCGCTTCCCACTGATCCTGCACGGGATGTTCCAACGAAGCGAGGATCTCCAGCAACGCGCGCGGTGTGGGCGCCAGTTGCAGCAGCCGCTTGAACTCGCCGTGATCGGGAATCCCGTCCCAGCATTCGGCCGCAACGATGATGCTGCCACCGGGTTTCACCACCTGGGCGGCAGCCGACATCCCCTTGACCGCCTGGTACAGGTTCAAGTCCAGGGGGTAGCCGGAGTTGCTTGTGATCACGATGTCAAAGGGGTGGGGAACCGGCACCAGCGCAGCATCGGCGGCGAACTTCGCGCCAGCCGCGTGAGCCTGGAGCATGTCGCCCGCGAAGACGCCTGTAATCTGCTTGTCGCGGTTCAGCGTTACGTTCAGCAGAAACGTCGGCGCGGTCATCAGCGCCACTTCCCGCATCTCTTCCCATACCGGATTGCCTTCGGTAACGCCCCAGGTGGCGCGGGGGTCGCCGATCATCCGCGCGTCGTGATTGCCCAGCACCGCATCCGCGCCGACAATCCCCGGCAGCACCGCCTTGGGCCCGCCGGAAAATCCGGCGAAGAAATGCGGCTCAATGAAGCCGGTGAGGATGCGCACGTCCGCACACATGTAGTCGGCATTGACGCGAACCTCGTGCCCGTAGGACGTGCGCCCCAGGTACACCAGGTCGTCCGACCACGCGTCGTGCTGCACGATCCGGTAGGACTCCGCAATCTCGCGCCCAAGCATGGCGCGGAGTTCGTCCGGCGTGTTGGGTCGGTGGGTGCCCAGCGCGTTGATGAGCACGATCTGCGAGCGCGGTACATCCGCGATTTCGGCCAGCAGGACGGGCAGCATTCGGTCGCGCGGTTGCGGCCGCGTGAGGTCGCTGAAGACGATGGCCACGGTATCCGAGGCCTTGACCAACTCCTTCAGCGGCGGGCTGCCGATGGGCGCTCGCAACGCGGCGCGGATGGCCTCGACCTCATCAGGCAGTCCGGGCACGTACTTCGGCTCCACCACCGTAACGTTGCGGTCGGGCAAATCCACCCACAGCCCTTGCTTCCCATACGCCAGGCGCACCCTCATACTGCCTCCCCAATCGCCCATCAGCGAACCGACTTGACGCGCGTCAGGTCGCCGTCGCGCGCCGCCTCCAGCAACGGCCTCATGTACTCCTCCACCGTTTCGGGCGTCAGCGGCACCGGCATGTTTTCCAGTTTCATCCGCAATTGGGGATCTTTCGCGGCCTGCAGCGCCCGTTCAATGTGCGCCTCCGAGAAGCCGGGGACTTGACCGAGCGCGGTCGGCAATCCAATGCGCCGATGGAACGCCATCATGGCCTCGGCCACCGCAATGCCCAGGTCGCGCCCGTGCAGGCGGGCCAGGGGCGCGTCGGTGATGCCGGCCTCGCGGAACACTTCGCCCACAATCCGAAGCGGGCCTTCTACAGCCGGCGCGAAGAACACCGCGTAGTACGGGTTCATGATGCCACACGCGCGCCCGTGGCTCAAGATGTCCACCAGGGAGAAACTGGTCAGATGCGCGCCGCCGGTTCCCCCCAGCATGATGGCGTAGGCCCCCAGGTCGGTCGCCAGGCCCAGGGCCACGCGCGCCTCCAAGTCCGCTGGATTTCTGACCGCGCGCTCGGCGAAGTTCACGGCAAGTCCGAATACCAGGCGCGCGACTTCGGTCATCGTGTCGTAGTACGGCTTGCCCACCGAGTCGTACAGCACCTCCAGGGCATGGGACATCCCGTCCACCACGCCGTCGGCGGCCAGGTCGGGCGGCATGGAGCGGGTAACGCTGTAGTCAAACGCGGCGCGCGCGGGCACAATGGCCGCGTCCACGATGAGTTTTTTCTGCCCCGTGCGCGCGTCGGTGATGTTGGAGTACTTCGTCAGATGGGCGCCGGAACTGGCCGCCGTCTGCACCGCGAGCATGGGCGTCAGCGCTGCGCCGGTTTCGGCCAGCCGCGCCGACACCCGCCCGACGCCGAAGTAATCGTCCACAGTCCCGCCAAGCGCCCCCAGCACGCAAGCCGCCTTGACCGCGTCCAGCGTGCTCCCGCTGCCGATAGCAACGACAGCATCGGGCGCAAGCGCGGCCAACTCCGCGGCGATGCGCGACACATCCTCGCGGGGCGCGTTCGGGGCTGCACCCACCACCTGGCCGACCACGCGAACGCCCGCGTCTGCCAGCGACTGCGAGACCTCACCTACCACATCGGCCCCGTGCGAACGCGGGCGCACGAGCGCGACGCGGCGACCCAATTCCGCCGCCAGCGCCCCCGTTTTCTGCAGCGCGCCGACGCCAAAGGCGTACCGCTCGCCCTTGAACTCGCGGAGAATCTGCGTTGCGCGCGTGAACAAGTCCATCGTCAGCACCCGCAATCGGGCCTATTCGGCGGCGAGTCGGCGGAATATCGCCTCGGCCTCTTCGGCGGTGGCTCCCTCGTGCACGATCGCCCGCAGCGCCTGCGCCATCGCCACGGGATGATCGTTCTGCCAGACGTTGCGCCCCAGGTTGATCCCGATGGCCCCGCGCTGCATCCCATCGTACACGAAATCAAAGACCTCGCGCTCCGTGTCGCATCGCGGCCCGCCCGCCATCACCACCGGCACCGGGCAGCCCTCCACCACCTTCTCAAAATCCTTGCACCAGTAGGTCTTCACGACGCGAGCGCCCAGTTCCGCAGCAATGCGGCAGCACAGGGCCAGATACCGCGCGTCGCGTTTTTCCAGTTCCTTGCCCACCGCCGTAACGGCCATGACGGGAATCCCGTAGTTCTCACAGGCATTGACGAGGTTCGCCAGGTTCATCAGGGTCTCGTGTTCGTAATCGCTGCCGACGAAGATGGAAACGCCCACCGCCGCGGCGTTCAGGCGGATGATGTCCTCAATGGACGTGGTAACCCCCTCGTGCGCCAGATCCTTGCCCACCATGCTCGTGCCGCCCGACACGCGCAGGATGATGGGCTTCGTGTTCGCGGGGTCAATACACGCCCGCAGGACGCCCCGCGTAACGAACAGCGCGTCGGCGTAGGGCAGGAGAGGCCGCACCGTCTCGCCGGGCTTCTCTAGCCGTCGCGTCGGCCCCTGGAAATAGCCATGGTCAATCGGCAGGAAGAAACAGTGCCCATCGGGCTGAATCAACTGCGCCAAACGATTCCGCATCCCCCAGTCCATGCCAGCGTCCTCCTGTCGTGCGTGAGTTTTACGCGGCAAGTATAGGCGACCTCGCCACATCGCGCAAGTGCTTTACAGTCCGACGTTTGTGCTGTACAATGGGAGTGCGGTTTTCTGGCAGCGCCCCCGGGGGCGGGAGGGACTAGGATGAGCGCAAAGGGCAGTCTGGGGATTTTCGTCGAGTGGCCCATTGCCACGCCGCTTCGGTTGCGCGAAAACGCGGAGGGTGGAACACCACCGCCCCCCGACCCCGACTGGGTAGCCGATTTCCAATCTACCCACGGGCGCGACCCCAACCAGCAGGACTGGCAGGATCATCTCCTGTCCCTCCGCTATCCGGGCACCGGCCCCAATGGCGAGTGGCTGGACCGCGACTGGCAGGTGTACTATCGCCTCGTGGACCTGCTAGGCGGCGACTTGCTCGGCCAAATCGGCAAGCGGGGCGGGCATGGCACGGGCCTCTATTCGGGCATCGGCGTCTTTCTCGCCCTGTGGAAACTGGAGCCAGGCCCCGACGGCACGCGCATCGCCTACGTGCGCAACTTCCCCGCAGGCGGCATTCCGCCCAACACCACGGGCTGGACCTGGGGCAACACCATCCTCATTCTGGAGAGCGAGCGCAACAACCGTCCGCTCCTCATGCACGAATACACGCATGTCCTCCAGTATCGCCTCACGGGCATCCGCTATGTGCCCAACTACCTCAAAGGCGGCCTGTACAATTGGGACAACAACCCATACGAAATGCAAGGGGTGGAAGTCCAGCAGATTTACGAGTGGAACCCGTGGCTTCCGCCCATCTGGGAAATCGTGTGGGCGGGCGGGAGGTCTGGATAGGATGCGCGCAAGGCACATGTGCAGGTGGCTGGGCCTGTTGGCGCTCCTCGTCGGCGCGGCGTGCCTTCTCGCCGGTTGCGACGCCACCTACGATTTGGTCATAGAGAACCAGACGCCCCAGCCCGTCTCGGTTGCCCTGTACGACCGCATCGTGTACGAACTGCAACCCTGCTCGGTCCAGATCACCACGGTCGCGGGGCCTGCGACTCCGTCGGGCAAGGGGTTCCGCGTGTCCGTGCGGGCGGGCGACGGCGAAGTGCTCGTCCAGGCCGACGTGCAGCCCCAGCGCCTTGAGGGCTACACCCAGCCGGTGATCCTCGTCCGCATCCCGTCCGCAGACTCCGGCGCGTGCCCAGCGCCTGTTACGGGAATCTTCCTGCTCGTCGTCCGCAACTATTCGCAGAGCGAGGCGACCATCTGGCTGGGCGACGCCCGCCTGGGAACCATCGCGCCGTTGGATCAGATGGCGTTTGGCCCCCTGCCGGGGACGTGGGCCGATGTCAAACGGGTTCAGATTCGCGACGCCGGCAACAACTCCATCGCCTACAGCGCGCGCGCCGAGTATCGCCTGGGCGAGATACCGCGATTCTTTGTGGGCTTCACCGCGCCGCGTGCGCGCCAATAGCCAAAGGGCAACGCGCCCCGCGCCCCACGAAAGGAGGCCTCATGGCCAAACCAACCAAACATGCGGGCACCATATGCGCCATCCTGGGCATCATCGCCCTCGCGGGCATCGTGCTGGGGCTCCTGCGCTCCAGCCCACTCATCACGATCCTCCTGCTCATCCCCACCGCTGTGTACGAAGTGTACCGCACCGAGGGCGAATCCACCCGCTGGGCGTCTTGGGTGCTCCTGCTCGTCCTCATCGCCGAGGTCTTCCTCGTGGCGCTGGGCATCCGCTTTGACCTGGCGGGCTTTCTCGGCGAGGAAGAGCGCTACGTGGCCGGCTACGAGGTCCCCATCGGCGACATCACGGTGGTCGGCCCCGCGGTCATGGCGGTTCTGTCGCTCATCTTGATTGCGCGGACGCGCGGGCGCTACACCAAATGGCTGGCCGCCATCATCCTGGTAACATCCTTTGCCATCGTGTACGCCATAGACCCGACGGTTTTCGCCCGCTGGATTCGGCTGGCCCTAGACCAGGGGCTGAATCTCATCAGGTAGGCCCGCCGCCCATCGGGTGAATCTGAAAACCCTCCGTGTCCGCGCGCGGCCCAAGACCGGAAAAGCGCCACCCGGCAAGCGCAAATTGACATTTTGCGCCCGCTGCGGTACACTGGTGCCGGGCCTGCGCGCAACGCAGGCCGACATGTTGTGAAGCACGCGGAGCATCTGCGCCTCGCCACACCTGTCTCACCGGACACGGCAACGGGGCATAGGGGCCCCGCTCCCTATATGCCGCACGACGAAAGGAAACAAGAAATGCTCAATCAAGGAATCACCCCTGCGACCTGCAGCCGATGTGGACACCAGTTCGGCGCGACCGCCGAGCGCATCCTGGACCTGGAAAAGGACCCGACCGCCAAGACCCGACTCCTCTCCGGGCGGGTGAACGTGGCTCGCTGCCCGGCATGTGGCGCCGAAGGTGCGTTGAACCTGCCCTTTGTGTACCACGACCGATCCAAGGAGTTGCTCCTGGCCTATATGCCGCCATCCTTCGGCGCCAATGAGGCCGAGCGCCAGCGGGTGCTGGGCGAACTGACCAACGCCGTGATGAACTCGCTGCCGCCGGAACAGCGCAAAGCCTACCTCCTCCAGCCCAAGATGTTCTTCACCATGCAAAGCATGGCCGAGACCATCCTTCAGGCGGACGGAGTTACGAAAGAGATGATGGAGGCCCAGCGCGCCCATGTGGACCTCATCAACGAGATGCTCCGCGCGACCGACCCCGCGGCATTCCAGCAGGTGCTGGACCAGAACCGCGACAAGATTGACTTTGACTTCTTCCAGACGTTGACGGCATCGGCCGAAGCGGCGCAGGCCAACGGCCAGGAGCGCGTGGCCCAGATGCTGAACTCGCTGGGCCTGCGGCTCATGCAGGAATTCGGCATCCCCGTGGGAGAGGAAATCGCGGGCGAGGGGAGCAAAGGCCTCCTGAGCCGCGAGGGCCTCGTCGCACTTCTGCAAGAGGCGCAGGATGACGAAGACTTCCGAACGCTGGTGAGCGTGGGGCGGCCGCTGATGGACTACACATTCTTCCAGGAAATCACCGCGCAGATGGAGGAGGCCAAAGCCCAGGGCGATCATGCCAAAGCCGAGCGCCTGGCGGGCATGCGGGCGCGGATCGTCCAGGTAGCCGAAGAGATGGACGCCGCGTCCAAGCAAGTCATCAACCAGGCCACAACCCTGTTGAGCGGCGCGCTCCAGGCCGAAGACCCCGAAGCCTACCTCCGCGAGCATCTGAACGAGATCAACGAGGCCTTCTTCGTCGTGCTGAGCGCCAACCTGAACGCCGCCGAACGTGAGCAGCAGGACGAATGGGTGGAGCGCATGGAGCGCATCGGCGACATCGCGATTCGCCTCATCCAAGAGGCCGCGCCGCCAGAAATCCAACTGCTTAACCGGCTACTGGCCGCGCCCTATCCCGACGGCACGATGCAAATCCTGCGGGAGAACGCCGCCCTGGTTACGCCCGAACTTCTGGATGCCATGGGCCTCATTGCCGAAGACCTGGTGCGGCAGGGCAACCTGGCCGCCGCCGACAAGACCAAGAAGGTCCTTGCTCAGGCCGAGGCGCTCCAGGCGGGCACCAACGCTTGACACGTTTCGCAATCCGCGCTATACTGAACATGCCATCCACCGCTGAGCGGGGGTGAGCCTGACTTACAAACGAATAGCATCCGTAGATCCCAGGCGCTTGGATCCAACGCGACCGAGACGACCGGCAGGATCGGTTTGCCTATCATCGCGGGTTTCCGGTTGCCGGGGCCCGCGATTCGTTTTGGGTGAGTATGACAGAACCCCTCATCCGCGTGCAGAACATATCGTACACATACCCCGCAGGGACGGGAAAGCCGGCCCTTCGGGATGTGAGCCTGACCGTGAACCCAGGCGATTACATCGCCATCGTAGGGGCGAACGGATCCGGCAAGTCCACGCTCGCCCGCCATCTGAATGCCCTTCTCGTGCCCAATGAAGGCGAGGTCTGGGTGAACGGCTGGAACACCCGAGACCGAGCGCACATCCGCGACATCCGCCGCACCGTCGGGATGGTCTTCCAGGTGCCCGACAATCAGATTGTCGCCACGATTGTGGAAGACGATGTCGCCTTTGGCCCGGAGAACCTCGGCGTCCCCGACGAGGAACTGCCAACGCGGGTTGCGGAAGCCCTGGCCGCGGTGGGGCTGGAGGGGCAGGGCCAGCGGGCGTCGCATCTGCTTTCCGCCGGGCAGAAGCAGCGCCTCGCCATTGCCGCCGCGCTTGCCATGAAGCCCCTCTGCCTTGTCCTGGACGAGGCGACCGCCATGCTGGACCCCGCGGGCAAGGCCGCGCTGCTGGACATCCTCCGGCGTCTCCACGACGCAGGCACCACCATCATCGCCGTAACGCACTCCATGAGCGAGGCAGCGGAGGCCGACCGCATCGTCGTGCTTTCCGATGGGCAGATTGTGGCCGAAGGGTCCCCCGCGCGCGTCTTCGGCGACGCCGCCCTGCTGGAACAATGCGGGCTGGAAGCGCCGCCTGTGGCGCGCCTTGCGCATCTCCTGGCCCACCACTGGCCCGACTTCCCGACCGACATCCTGGACCCCGAAGCGTTAGCGGACGCCGTCTGCCGATTCCTCGCTGCGCCGGGAGCCGTGCCCACAACGCCCGCCGACGACGTAAGCGACGGGGCGGGCTGGCCCTCGTCCGGCATCGCGGCGCAAGACCCGTGGGTTGCGCTGGACAACGTCCACTACACCTACCTGCAAGGCACGCCGCTGGAAAACCGCGCCCTGCGGGGTGTCCACATGGAGGTGCGGGCGGGCGAAACCGTCGCCATCATCGGGCCGACCGGCTCGGGCAAGTCCACGCTGCTCCAACACCTCAACGGCCTGCTGCGCCCGCATTCGGGGCGCGTGCGCGTGCTCGGATACGACCTCGCCGACCCCCGATGCGATGTGCGCGCGCTTCGCAAGCGGGTAGGGCTAGTGTTCCAGCAGCCCGAGGCGCAGTTGTTTGAGCGGTACGCGGGCGACGACGTGGCTTTCGGCCCCCTCATGTTCGGCGCGTCCATTGACGAGGCGCGGGAACGGGTGCGGGCTGCGATGAACTCCGTAGGCCTCCCGTTTGAGGCGTACAAAGACCGCCTCACCCTTGCCTTGAGCGGCGGCGAACGCCGACGGCTTGCGCTGGCCGGCGTCCTGGCGCTGGACCCACAGATACTGGCGCTGGACGAGCCGACCGCGGGGCTAGACCCCAAGGGGCGCGATGATCTCATCGCGCTGCTGCGACAGTGGCGACGGGCAGACCGGGCCATCGTGTTCTCATCGCACAACATGGACGATGTCGCGCTCCTGGCCGATCGGGTTTACATCGTCGCCGACGGGCAGATCGCGCACTCGGGGCCGACCCGCCAGGTGTTCGCAAACCCCGGCTGGCTTGCGGAGTTCGGGTTGGGGCTACCTCCCGCGACGGCACTGGCGCACACCCTGGCGCTGCGCGGCTGTCCTGTCCCCACGAACGTACTCTCGCTGGAAGAACTCGCGCAGGCGATTGTGAGGTTGGCCGATGAGCGCATCCGAGTTTGAACTGCTGCGCACGGTAACGCTTGGGCAGTACCTGCCGACGGGTTCGGCCATTCATCGGGCCGACCCGCGAATCAAGTTGCTCGCGGGGCTGCTGCTCGTCGTCGCGGTTACCGCGATGTCCAGCATCGCGGGGTTGTGCCTCTCGTTCGCCCTGGTCCTCGTGGGATTTCTGGCCGCCAGGATTCCCCTTGGATATGCGCTTTCGGGCGTGAAGCCCATGCTGCCCTTCCTGGCCCTCCTGGGCATCCTGCAGGCGATTGCCATCCCGCAGAACGACGCCAACACGACGGTGTTCTGGCGGTGGGCTTTCATCACGCTCACCGCGCGGGATGCGGTCGCGGTGGCGCTGCTGTTCCTGAAGTTCTCGGTCCTCGTGTGGGGGCTGAGTTTGCTCTCGTTCACCACCACCACGACAGAACTCACCCACGGGACGGAACACCTCCTGCGCCCGTTGCAGCGCGTCGGCCTGCCCGCGCACGAGTTTGCCCTGACACTGAACGTCGCGCTGCGGTTCGTGCCGCTCCTCGCGCAGGAGACCGAACGCCTCATGAAAGCCCAGGCGTCGCGGGGCGCGGATTTCGGGGCGGGGCGCGGCTGGAACTTCGTGCGGCGCTTCCGAAGACTCATCCCGCTGCTGGTGCCCCTCATCCTTTCCACGCTCCAGCGCGCCGAAGACCTGATCCTGGCCATGGAGGCGCGGTGCTACACCGGAGGGAAGGGGCGAACCTACCTGGTCCACTTCCGGGCGCGGGCGTCCGACTACGCGATGCTCGCACTGGTTGTCGTCGTCCTGGCTGCGGCGCTCGCGGCCAGCGCGACTCCCGCTGACGCACTGGCGTGGCGGGCCATATCCACATTATGGAGATAGCAAAGGAGGCGATTATGTCAACGGAAGCGGTTGCCAAGTCCACACCGGCGCGCAAGATCGTCATCGCGGGCGTCATGGGCGCGCTCGCCGTCTTCCTGGGCTGGACCCATCTGGGGTTCATCCCGTGGGTGGCGGGCGCGGCCCTCACCATCATGCACGTGCCCGTCATCATCGGCGCTGTGCTGGAAGGCCCCGTGGTTGGCACGGCCATCGGGCTGATCTTCGGGCTGTTCTCGCTGCTCCAGGCCGCGCTGGCTCCCACCGGCCCCGTGGACGTGTGGTTCCAGAACCCGGTCATCTCGGTGCTGCCACGGCTGTTCATCGGGGTTGTGGCGTGGCTGGGCTACAAGGCGCTCAAGAAGGTGAACGAGCCGCTGGCGCTGGCCGTAGCGGGCATCCTGGGCACGCTCACCAACACGGTGTTGGTGCTGGGCGCTATCGGCCTGTTCAAGCACCTGCCGTGGAGCGCGCTGCCGCCCATCGCCATCGCCAACGGCCTGCCCGAGGCGGTGCTGGCCGCCATCCTGACCGTGGCCGTCGTCGTGGCGTGGAAGCAGATTGAGACCGGCGCGCGCAAGTCGCGGATGTAGAATCCGCGAGCAGCCGGCAGATGAGGCAGGCAGGCCCCTCTGCGCGCTTGGACCTGTCTGCTTCATCTGCCCCATCGCTCTGGGCAGCGACTCACTTCCGCTCCGAACCTTCGCGCGGCAACAAGGGTTCTATCTTGCCCAACAATACCCTACCCGCATCAGCCGTCAAGGGTTTTTCGCGCCGCGCTCCCTTACCCTGCGCGGGCAGGGAGCCGCCGACGCCCGTCGCCTGCCGTCCGCCTCGCCCATCCGGCGAGGCTTCGGGGGACACCATGCGGCCAGTTGCCCTACTTCGGCCATACGCGTATAATCCGCTGCGCACGTCCACAGGAGGGGAACGCACATGGATTATCACATCCGCACGCTTGCAGATATAGAGGCCAAACGCATTGACGAGGACTGGGGAAGCCTGCGGTGGCTTGCGGGCAAGGACATCGGCAACGCGCAGGGCATGGTCGTTGGCCGCGTCATCATCAAGCGGGGACATTCCAATCCCCGTCACAGCCACCCCAACTGCGAGGAGATGCTGTATCTCCTGCGCGGGCGGCTGGAGCACACCGTCGGCGCCGACAAGGTCATCACCGAGGCGGGTGAGGTCATCGTCGTGCCTGCGGGCGTGCCTCACATCGCTCGCAACATCGGCGACGAGGATGCCGACATGATCGTGGCCTACTCCGCCGGCGTCAGGGAGTTCCGGCCGGAGCCATAGGCCAGGGCCTGGCGGCCGCGGCGATTTCCACAATCCTCCGCATTGCCTGCCCCCCATGGTACACGCGCCGCCCCGCTCGTCCACAACCCCGAAGCGCGCCGGCCGTCGGCAGCCCGCGCCGCGTTGTAACCGCCCTGTAACTGCGGTATGCTATGCTAGATTTGCGATGCGGAGGATGGAGATGGCTGGACGAAGGCTGTCGGCAATCGGGCGCAGGGCGTGCCCCCTGGTCGTGCTCCCCATCGCCCTGTGCGTGCTTCCCGTACTGGCTGCCTGCTCTCCTCCGCCCACCTCCAAGGCCACAACCACCATCAACGGCGCCGTCAAGGTCAACGGCGTGTCCCTGCACTACGAAATCACCGGGCGCGGAGAGCCTCTCATCCTGATTGAAGGTCTCGGCACCGCAACCTGGCTGTGGTGGAAACAGGTGCCGGAGTTGTCCCGCCACTTCCGCGTCGTCGCCTACGACCTGCGTGGCTCCGGCTGGAGCGACAAGCCCGACGAACCCTACTCCATCCCCATGTTCGCCGATGACCTAGCGGGCCTGATGGATGCGCTGAGAATCAAGCAGGCGCACATCGTGGGCATATCTCTTGGTGGCTACGTCGCCCAGGAATTCGCCATCCGCTACCCCCACAAAGTGAAGCGGCTCATCCTGTGCTCCACGAGCACGGGCGGGCCTCACGCCATCCCGCCAAGCCCCGACATCATCGCTGCGCTGATGATGCCGGTGGCAGGCGCCGACGACCTGCGCGCGCGCATGACCCTGTCCGTTGCCCCCGCCTATGCCGCGGCGCACCCCGAAGACCTGGAACAGATGCTGGCGTGGAGGCTGGACAACCCCCAACCCGCCTACGCCTACAACCGCCAACTGATGAGCGCCGTCGGGTGGACATCCGAAGGGCGACTGGAACAAATCACCGTGCCCACTCTCGTCCTGGCCGGCTCCGAAGACAGGGTGGTACCCCCGCAGAACGCCGACGTGCTTGTCTCGGCGATTCCACACGCCGAGAAAGTGATCCTGCAGGGCGCGGGCCACCTGATCAACGTGGAGCAGCCGGAACAATTCAACAAGGAGGTCATCCGGTTTCTGACATGGAAATGAATGAGATCAGCGCACGTTCGTTTGAGGCGTTCCTGCAGCGAGCACGGGCCAGCACATGGGCCGGCGGTGCAGAACCTGCCCGCGTTACACCCCAGGGCGAAACGCACTACGAATACAAGGAAGGCTTCCGCCTGTACCGCGACACCTACATGGGGAGCGCCGCATCCTTCTTCGGGCAGGAGACCGTTTTTGAGGTGGAGATTCCCCTGTGGAATATCATCTACGCAGGGGAGGTGCACCAGGCCGCGCTTACAGACCCAGGGCCAGACGCCATCTACGCCTTCCTGCGCCGCGCGCTCATCGCCACAGGCGAAAACTGCCGCCTGGGCCGCGAGGCCACCTACCAGGAGGGAGACTGGACGTACACAGACCGCGGGGAGACTCAAGGCAACGAGTTCTGGGGCAACGAGTGGGTTTCCTACCGCGGCGTGGAAGTTTACCGGCTCAAGTACGGCGGCGGCTGGATGGGGTAATCCGGCTAGTTCCAGAACACAGGAGAGGGAACGATGGAGCGGTTGAAAGGAAAGGTAGCCATCATCACCGGCTCGGCCATGGGCATCGGCAAGGCCACGGCCCTGAAGTTCGCCCGCGAGGGCGCCAAGGTCGTCGTGTGCGACGTAGCCGCCGACGCCGGCCAGGCAGTCGTGGACGAGATTACGGCCATGGGCGGCGAGGCTTTCTTCGTCGCGGTGGACGTAACGTCGGCGGAATCCGTACAGGCTCTCGTGGACGCGACGCTAAAGCGATGGGGGCGGGTGGACATCCTGGTCAACAACGCCGGAATCACCCGCGACGCCCTCTTGGTCAAGGTCAAGGACGGCGAGATCGTTGACCAGATGAGCGAAGCCGCCTTTGACGCCGTCGTCAACGTCAACCTCAAAGGCGTGTTCCTCTGCACGCGCGCCGTGGCTCCCGTGATGATCCGCCAGGGTAGCGGCGTCATCCTCAACGCCGCGTCCGTCGTGGGGCTGTACGGCAACTTCGGGCAGACGAACTACGTGGCCACCAAGGCGGGCGTGATCGGCATGACGCGCGTGTGGGCGCGGGAACTTGGGCGCAAGGGCATCCGCGTGAACACCGTCGCCCCGGGCTTCATCCTGACGGATATGGTCAAGAAAATGCCCGAGAAAGTGCTGGCGTCCATGCAAGAGAAGGTGCCTTTGGGCCGCCTGGGCGAGCCGGAAGATGTGGCCAATGCCTACGCCTGGCTTGCCAGCGACGAGGCTTCTTATGTCAACGGCGCCGTCATCTCGGTGGACGGCGGCATCGTGATCGGCACGTGAAAGGGCACACAACGCCCTCGGCAAATGCACATTCAGGAGGACTCCCATGACCCGATACGCAACCATCGTCGGAACCGGCAGGTATCTGCCGCCCATTGAGCGCAGCAACGAGCAGTTCAAGCAAGACATGATCGCCGTAAACCCGGCACTTGGCGAAGTCGTGGACAAGTTTGAGGCGTCCACCGGCATCAAGACGCGATGGTACGCCCCCGACGACTGGGCGACTTCGGACCTGGCCGCCGAGGCCGCCAAGGACGCCCTGGCCGACGCCGGCATTCGGGCCGAAGACCTGGACTGGATTCTGCTGGGCACCGACTCGCCGGACTACATCACCCCGGCCACGTCGGTGGTGGTGCAACACAAGATCGGCGCGGTGAACGCCGGCACGGTGGACTTGGGATGCGCCTGCGCGTCCTTTCCCACCGGCCTGGCGCTGGGCGCCGGCCTCATCGCCACCAACCCGTACATCAAGTACGTCCTGGTCATCGGCGCGTACATGATGCACAAACTCGCCGACTGGAAGCACGACGTGGTCTCGTTCTTCTATGGCGACGGCGCGGGCGCGGCTGTCCTGGCCGTGAGCGACAAGCCCGGCTTCGTCTGCTCCACCGCCTTCGCCGATGGCTCGTACCACAAGCACTGGGGCATCTACTCGGGCGGAACCTACGAGCCGGCCACGGTGGAGTCGGTTCAGGCAGGGCGCACCAAAGTACGGCTCATCACCCCCTTCCCGCCCGACGTGAACAACGTGGGCTGGCCCAAGCGCATGCGCGAACTGGCCGCCCACGGCAACTTTGACCTGCAAGAGGTGGACATGGCCATCTTCACCCAGGTGCGCCTCAATTCCATCCAACTGGTCATGCAGGACCTCGGCCTGCCCATTGAGCGGGCGCACTGGATCATGGACAAGTGGGGCTACACCGGTTCGGCGTGCCTGCCCATGTGCTTTGACGATGCCCGCAAACTCGGCAAGGTCAAGAGCGGCGACCTGGTAACATTCGTCGGTTCCGGCGTCGGCTACAATCAGGCGGGCGCGGCCTTCATCATGCCATAGGCAGAAGGGCATCTATGACATCGGCGAACGATCTCTACAAACGCAAACGTCTCTCTATCCCCGATGCTGTAGGCCTGGTGCAGTCGCATCAGACCATCGGCGTCGCCATGGCCGCGTCGGAGCCGCCCGGCCTCCTCACCGAACTGGGGCGCCAGGGCGAGCGCCTGGAAGACGTGCACCTGTGGGTCTGCCTGCCCATGCGCGAGTACGAGGCCGTGCTCAGCCCACGCATGGCGGGCCACATCTTCGTGGAGAACTGGTTCTACGGCGCGCCCGACCGCAAGGCCCACCCACAGGGGCGCATGTCCTACATCCCCAACAACCTGCACCAGGCCGCCCGCGACAAACTGGCCAAGGACGGCAAGGTCAACATCTTCTGGGGCACGGCCACGCCCCCCGACAGGTATGGGAACATGTCCCTGTCCCTCGGCCTGGTGATTGAGAAGGCCCTCATGGAGGCCGCCGACCTGGTCGTGCTGGAAATCAACGAGAACCTGCCCTGGACGTTGGGAGACACCCAGGTGCACATCTCGCAGGTGGACTACATCGTAGAGAACACCTGCCCGCTGGTGGAACTCCCGCCCGCCCCGTCCACGCCCGAGGAAGAAGCCATCGGCGGCTACATCGCCGACCTCATTGAGGACGGCGCCACTATCCAACTGGGCATCGGCGGAATCCCCAACGCCATCACCCGATATCTGATGAATCGGCGGGATTTGGGCGTCCACACCGAAATGTTCACCGATGGCATGGTGGACCTCTTTGAGGCGGGCGTGATCACGGGCAAGCGCAAGACCTTGTGGAAGGGTAAGATGGTCGGCGCCTTCGCGCTCGGAACACAAAAACTCTACAACTTCATCCACAACAACGTGGGGGTGGAATTCCAGCAAGGCAAGGTAACCAACGACCCCTACATCATCGGGCAGAACTACAAGATGGTAAGCGTCAACACCGCCCTGCAGGTGGACATCATGGGGCAGGTGTGCTCGCAGTCGCTGGGGGTGCGCCACTTCAGCGGCACGGGCGGACAACTGGATACCCACCGCGGCGCCCAGCGTTCCCCGGGCGGGCGCGGCATCATCGCGCTGCGCTCCACCGCCCGCAACGGAACGGTGAGCACCATCGTGCCGATTCTGGAACCGGGCGCGGAGGTAACGGTCCCCTCCCAGGACGTGGACACCATCGTTACCGAGTTTGGCGTCGCCGAACTGCGGGGGCGGTGCGTGCGCGACCGCGCCGAGGCGCTAATTCGCATCGCGCACCCCAATTTCCGCGACTACCTGCGCGAAGAAGTGGAGCGGTTGGGCATCGTGCCGCGGCTGGTGGTGCCGGGCGTGCAGGTGGGCGAGAGCCGACAGGAACGCCAGGGCAATTCGTGATGGGGCACGGCAGACAGATAGTGAGGAGGTGAGGCGATGAGCGCACAACAAACCATTGTGGGACTGTGGGAGATTCCCGCGGGCCAGGAGTACGCGGGACTGCGATTCCACTACAAGGCCGACGGGACCTTTGAGGCCGACTATCCGCCCATGGGCATCAAGTCCAGCGGGACGTGGACCCTCACCGGCAACGAACTGGACATGGATCAGACGCAGCACACGTTGGGCTGGGTTGGGGTATTCCGCGCCCTGGTGGACATCGCCGAGGACGGCCAGACGATGAAGGTGGCCGTGGCTGCTGGCCCTAACCTCCCCCGGCCGACAGACTTCAGCAAGTATCGCCTGTACAAGCGAGTGGGGTAGCCGGTTCCCGGGTCCCGCTTTTCGGGCGAACCAACAGGAGGCGGCATGAGCGCCATACAGGTCAATGGGGTAACGCTGCATTATGAGTGGCACGGGCCAGAGGACGCGCCGGTGGTCGTCCTGTCCAACGGCGTCCTCGCGAACACGGCGTCGTGGTTCAACCAGACCCCCGTGCTGAGCAAACGGTTCCGGCTCCTCCTGTACGACTGCCGGGGACAGGGGCGCTCCGAGCACCCGGCCGGGCCTTACAGCATGGAGATGCACGCGGATGACCTGGCGGCATTGCTGCGCGCACTCGGCGTGGAAAAGGCCCACATCGGGGGAATCTCCTACGGCGGCGAGATCAGCCTGCTGTTCGCCACCAAGTATCCGGAGATGACCCGCACCGTGATCGCCATGAGCGCGGTCAGCGAGGTCCATCCCTTCCTCAAGGCCCAGATTGACCTGTGGACGGCGGCCGCCAGCACCCGCGACCCCGCGCTGTTCTTCCAGGCGACCGTTACCCACAACTTCAGCGCCGGATTCATCGCCGCGAACCAGGCGTTCCTGCAGGCTTCGGTGCCTCGCTTCGCCGCCCTGGACATAGACGCCGTGCTGGCCCTGTTTGACGCATTCCAGCGCCTGGACATCACCGACCGTCTGTCGGCGATCACCGCACCCACGCTGCTGCTCTACGGCGCGGAAGATGCCCTCAAGCCGCCCGCCGTGTACGGGCGAATCATCGCCGAGCGCATCCCCCACGCCGAGTTTCTCACCGTCCCTGGCGCGGGGCATGTGGTCATTTGGGAAAAGCCCGATGCGGTCAACTCTGCGCTCCTGGGCTTTCTGGTCAAACACTCGTAGCGCGACGCGCTGCCCTTCGGAGGAGGCACCATGCCAGAACAAATCCGCATTCGCGACGACTTCCAGATAGGCGAGACGGCATCGTTCTCCAAGACCATCACGGAGTCGGACATCTACACCTACGCCGGTCTCAGCGGCGACTTCAACCCCGTCCACGTCAACGCCGAGTTCGCCCAGAAGACCCGTTTCAAGGAACGCATCGCGCACGGAATGCTCACGGCCGGGCTGATTTCCGCCGTCCTGGGCATGAAACTCCCCGGCCCAGGAGCCATCTACCTGAGCCAGCAGATGGAGTTCCTGAAGCCCGTGCGAATCGGCGACACCATCACGGCCACGGCCGAGGTGCAGGCCTACAACGCGGAGAAGCGCATCCTGACCCTGCGAACCACGTGCACCAACCAGCGAGGCGAGCCGGTCCTGGAAGGGCGCGCAGTCGTCATGATGGATCGTATCTAGGCCCTGTGCGGCCTGCGATGTTTCGCTTTCGGATACGTTGCCCCTGCCAATGCGAGCACTGATGGAGGGAGGAGGTGAGGCCAATCCAAGTGAACGTGCGACGACCGGCACATGCAGGTAACCAAAGCCCATGTATTTCTTGAGGAGGAAAAGAAAGATGAAACGCCTGTTCAGTGTTCTGACAGTCCTGGCTCTGCTGGGCATGGTGTTGTCCGGATGCGTGCAGAAGGCCACGCCCACAGCCCCGCCGCCCTACCAGGCCAAGCCCACGCCCACACCGGAACCGACGGTGCCGCCCACGCCGACCGAAGCCCCCAAACTCGGCCCGGTCCTGAAGATCGGTCAGATCTCCATGCTCTCGGGCGTCATGGCGCTCTACGGCCAGCAACAGGTGCGCGGGTTTGCCCTCGGCCTTGAGTACGCCTCGGGTGGCAAGAAGGACGACCAGGGCCGCTGGATCATCGCCAACCGTCCGGTGGAAGTCATCACCCGCGACGACGAAGGCAACCCCGAGAAGGGCGTGCAACTGGCCCGCGAACTGATTGAGAAAGAAGGCGTAGAGATCCTGCAGGGGCCCGTGAGTTCGGCAGTGGCCGCGGCGCTCACGACCGTGGCGCTGGAGAACAAGATCATCCTCACGGTGGACCCGGCTGCGTCCGCCTTCATTACGGGCGAGTACTTCAACCCCTACGTCTTCCGCACCAGCCGCACCAGTTTTGACGACACCCTCGTCATCGCGAAATACCTGGTGGAAAACGTGGGCAAGACGTTCGCGCACCTGGGCGTGGACAACGCCTTCGGCCGTGGCAGCGGCGCCGCCCTGGCCTACTCCGTCGCCAAATTCGGCGGCAAGGTCATCGCCGACATCTACGCCCCGCTGAACACCACGGACTTCACGCCGTACATCCAGCAGGCGATGGATTCCGGCGCCGAGTGCCTGTTCCTCACCTGGTCCGGCACCGGCTACGTAACCCTGTTCCAGCAGTTGGGCGACCTCGGTGCGCTGGAGAAAATGCGGGTCGCGACAGGCTTCGGCGACAACGCCTCGTTCGCCGCGGTCTATGGCGCTGCCGTCGGCCAGATCGGTCTCAACGTCTACCACTACACGGTCCCGAAGAATCCGGTGAACGACTGGCTTGTCAAGCGGCACCTGGAAGAATACAATGAGCCGCCAGACCTGTTCACCGCGGGCGGCATGGCATCGGCCATCGCCCTGGCCAAGGCGCTGGAGAAGACCGGCGGCGACACCAGCGGCGACAAGATGATCGCTGCTCTGGAAGGGCTGATGTTTGAAGGCCCCAAGGGCACCTACTACATCCGTCCCGAGGACCATGTCTGCCTGCAGCCCATGAACATCCTGAAACTGGTGGACATCAACCCGCCGAAGGACGAAAAGGGCCGCCCGACCTACAAGTTCTTTGAGACGGTGTACGTCTCCAAGTACGACGAACTCGGCGTGCCCTGCACGCTGACCGGCCAGTACGCTGCCCGCTGCGGCAACCTGCCCCGGATCGGACAGTAGCCCGTCGCCAACAACAGGGGGCGCGGCAATGCGCCCCCCTGCCCGGCTCCCACCACGAGGGACAGAGCCAACGTCCAGAGGCGGCTGGCCCAGCATCCGTAGAGAAACCGCTCGTCAGGAGAAAGCGATGACAGGCGAACCCGAAGAGCGCGAGGTTGTCCTGGAAGCGCGCAATCTGCGCAAGGAGTTCGGTGGCCTTGTGGCGGTGGACGACGTTAGCCTTCAGGTGCGGGCGCGGACGCTCCACTCCATCATCGGCCCCAACGGCGCCGGCAAGACGACCCTGTTCAACTTGCTCAGCGGCACCATGCCCCCCACCCGCGGATCCGTGTTCTTCAAGGGCCGCGACATCACCAACCTGCCGCCGCATCGCATCGCGCACCTCGGCCTGGGCCGCACCTTCCAGATCACCAATATCTTCCCCAACCTCACCGTGCTGGAAAACGTGCGGCTGGCTGCCCAGGCCATGGGCCGCCACAACCTGCGCCTGCTCACCCACTCGGACAAATACACCCAATACCTGGAACAGGCAGCACACGTCATTGCCCAGGTGGGGCTGCGTGGCCGCGAGTACGCCCTGGCGGCGAACCTGCCCCACGGCGACAAGCGCAAACTGGAACTGGGCATCATGTTGGCCGGCAACCCCGAGGTGCTCCTGCTGGATGAGCCGACGGCAGGCATGTCGTCCGAACAAGTCCCGGCCTTGTTGGAGATCATCCACGATATTCTCAAATCGGGAAACCGCACGATTGTCCTGGTAGAGCACCGCATGGACATGGTGATGAGCATCTCGGACTACATCACCGTCATGCACCAGGGGCGAGTGCTGGCCGAGGGGACGCCGCGCGAAATCGCGTCCAACGAGGCAGTCCAGGCCGCCTACCTCGGCGCGCTCTACGGCGATTTGACTGCGCAAGCGGAGAAATAGCATGGATACGATCCTGCAAGTAGAGAATATCCACACGTTCATCGGCCAGTTCCACATCCTGCAGGACGTGTCGCTCAGCGTGGAGCGGGGCAGCATCACCGTGCTTCTCGGCCGAAACGGCGCGGGCAAGACCACAACCCTCAAGTCCATCCTGGGGCTGACGCCGCCGAGCCAGGGCCGCGTCGTTTTTGACGGGCAGGACATCCGCGGCAGGCGCGCCTTTGAAATCGCCGCGATGGGCATCGGGTACGTCCCCGAGCATCGGGCTATCTTCCGCGACCTCACCGTCGCGGAAAACCTGAAAATCGCCGAGCGGAAACGCGGCGACCTGGACCGAAAAGCCGACTTCATCTTCGGCCTGTTCCCGGACCTGAAACGCCTGTACCGCCTGCCGGGGAACCACCTGTCGGGCGGGCAGCAGCAGATGCTTGCCATCGCCCGCGCGCTGGTGCCCGACAACAAACTCCTGCTCATAGACGAGCCCAGCAACGGCCTGGCCCCGGTCCTCATTGAGCAGATGATGGAAGCCATACGCGGCCTGAGCGCGACGACGACCGTGCTGCTCGTGGAACAGAACTTCATCATGGCCAGCCAGTTGGCGCAGGCCTACTACATCCTGGACGACGGAACGACGGTGCACAGCGGCGCGATGGCCGACCTGGTGAAAGACAAGGCGCTCATCCACCGCTACCTGGGCGCTGTGGCAGAATCGGTCGGAGGTGAACGGTGAGGCTAACGGCGATCTGGAAATCCGGCAAGGTGTATATCATTCTTCTCGTCGGCCTGGTCGTCCTGAGCGTCGTGGGGTGGCGCAGCATGGGCCAGCAGTCCTTCGTGCGCACGGCGCTGTCGGGCCTGACGCTCGGCGCGTTGTACTTCATGGTGGCGGCAGGACTCACCATCATCTTCGGCCTGATGGACGTGCTGAACTTCGCCCACGGCGCCATGTTCATGATCGGCGCCTACGCCGGCTGGCAGTTCTACACGAACCCCACATTCCTGTTCGGCCTGGCCCCGCTTGTATTGGCCCTTGTCGCCGGCATGGTCGTTACGCCGCTGATTCAGCCGCTCGCCATCCGCTGGACCATCCCGCCGCACTGGCGGCAGAGGTTACGCGCCGCCCTCGTTGTCCTGGCCGTCGTCCTCGCCATCGTGGGCCTTCTCGGGCTGGACGTGCGCGGCCTGGCCAAGACGGCGATGGTCGCCACCATGGTGGACCCGCTGGCCGAAGCCACGCCCCAGGAGCCACTGGCCGCGTTCTGGCGGCGACCCGTGCTGTTCCTCCTGGCGGGCCTGCTCATCGCCCTGGCCCAGGCGCGCCCCGGCGACCGTACGCAGGTCGTGCGGCGCGGCGCTGCGCAGCGGAGCATCGTGGCGCTCCTCGGCTTCGCGCTGCTGACGGCGGCGGCGACGCTCGCCCGCGAATCCGCGGCGATTGCCGTGCTGAAGATGAACGCCGACGTGCGATTCTTCCTGTCCTTGGCGGTGGGAGCCCTCATCGGCGCGGCCATCGGAGGCGCTATTGAGATCAGCCTGGTGCGGCCCCTCTATGTGAGGCCCACCTTCCTCATCCTCGCGACGATGGGCCTCTCGTTCGTCCTGCGCGAGTTGACGCAGTTGCTGTGGGACCCTCTACCGTATGCCATGAGCCGGCCCCCGCTTTTCTCGCAGCCCGGCAAAGCCGCTTCCATCCTGGAGTGGTTTTCTACGCACACGTTGACGGTGGAAATCCTGGGCGTAACGTTCCCCAGTTACCGATTGTTCATCATCGCGCTGGGGTTGGCGATGTTCGTTTTGCTCATGATCGTGATGAACTATTCGCGCCTGGGCATGACCATCCGCGCCGGCGTGCAGGACCGCGACATGGTGGAGGCGTTGGGCATCAACGTGCGCCGCGTCTTCACGCTGGTGTTCGCATTGGGCGCGGGGCTGGCGGCGCTCGGCGGCATCGGGGCTGCGCCCTTCGCGCCGGTTGAGCCCGTCATGGGCGACCGCTTCCAGATGCAAGGCTTCATCACCGTAGTCATCGGGGGAATGGGCAGTTACAGCGGCGCGGCCATTGGTGCGCTGCTCTTGGGCCTGGCGCGCGCATTCGGCGACTTCCTGGCCCTCAAGTTCAGCCTGACCCCCGCCGTGTCCGAAGCCTCCACCGTCATCATCATGGCGCTGGTCCTCCTGTCGCGGCCCGCAGGGCTTTTCGGAAAGAAGGAGTAGGCCATGACATCGCATTCCAACTCACCGAAACGCATTCCCGCCGTTGATGCCGCGCTCCAGAGCCTGAAGCGGTCGCGCGGCCCGTTGCTGGTCCTGGTCGTGCTAATCCTGTTCCCGTTTGTCTTCGCCCGCATCACGGGCACATCAGTAAACGAAGGCCCGGCCAAGTACTGGCAGGGGCAACTCATCGCGGTGTTCATCATGGCCATCTTCGCCATGTCCTACGACCTGCTGCTGGGCTACACCGGAATCCTCACCTTCGGGCACGCGGCGTTCTTCGGCGGCGGAGCCTACACCATGGCGCTATTCCTCACGCATGTGGCGCCGCGCCTGGTCAAGACCTACCGCGTCAGCATCCCCGGCGGCCTGGACATCACCGAGCCGACCGTGTTCCTGCTGGCGATTCTCCTCGTGGTCGGCGTCTCGCTGGCGCTGGGGCTGCTGTTCAGCATCGTGTCGGTGCGCGTGAAGGGCGTGTACTTCGCCATCATCACGCTCGCCATGGCCGAGGCGATTCACATCCTGTCCAAAGCCACCGACTTCGTGAAGTGGACGGGGGCCGACGAGGGGCTTCACGGCGTGCCCGTCCCCGCCTGGATCAACCCCACCCAATACCGCCTGCGGTTCTACTTCATCGCACTGGCGTTCGCCGTGGTGATGTACTGGCTCGCGCGGCGCATCGTCAACTCGCCGACAGGCCGCATCTTCGTCGCGCTGCGCGAGAACGAGAGCCGCGCGCGGATGATCGGCTACAACCCCGCGCTGTTTCGCACCATTGCCTTCGTCGTGTCGGCCCTCATCGCGGGCCTGGCGGGGGCGCTCTTCGCCGTCTGGACGGTCAGCGCCACGCCGTCCATGACCTCGGCCGTTACCACCGTGAACGCCCTCATCATGACGATACTGGGCGGGATGGGAACGCTGGTCGGGCCGATGCTGGGCGCGGCGGTGCTGGAGTTCTTCGGCCAGTTCCTGTACCAGTGGTTTGGGGCGCGTTGGCCGTTGGTCTTCGGCATCATCTTCATCGTGCTGGTCATGTTCCTGCCCTACGGCATCGTGGGCACTTGGCGACTGCGGAGCGCCGAGTGGAAGCGGCGCTGGGCCCTGCGGAAGCAGCCCGCCGCGGCACACGACTAGCGACGCCCCCGCGATACCGACGCGCCGCCCAAAAACCGAGACAAATCGCCGCCGTGTGTGATGAATGTCACAGACGGCGACGCTCATCCGGTGTACAATCTGGGCGCACTCAATTTCAAATCCGGAGGAGCGTCTCATGAACCAACGAGCCCGCTTTCACCGCCTTCTCACAACGCCAGAAGGGCTCGCCTTCGTTGCCCTCGCATGGGTCGGATTCCTGCTTGCGCTGCTTGCGCTGCTGTCGGGCCCTTCACGGGCGCTCGGCCTCGTGCGCCTGCTGCCCATCACCCTGAGCGACGATCAACGGGTGGGGCGCATTATCCTGCTGTACCACAGTCTGGCAATCCCCTTCCTGGCGTCGCTGGTGTACCTGACCATGGCGCGGATGGAGATTCCGCCGAAGATCGTCCAGGGAGTCAAGCCCGCCATCACCGCAGGCTTTCTTCTCACGAGCATCGGCGGGCTGACCTTCGGATACCTGGGCCGCAACTGGCTGTTCCACGGGGTATATCTCGTCGGCCTCAGCCTCACCTACTACGCTGGCGTCCTTCTGGCCATCGGCCTCTTGCCCCGCAAAGGCAGCCCTGAACGGCTGGCGCGGTGGGCATTCGGACTCGCGGCCATCGCCCTGCTGATTTCCGCCACCATCGGCGGCGCTATCGGATCGTTCTTCGGCAACGGGTTCAAGGCCGTGCTGGCCGAGGACATCATCCGCCAGGAACACGACATCTTTCAGCGCGGCGTGATCGCGCACCTGCACATCATGCTCACGCTGATTGACGTGGCGATCCTGCTGCTGGTCGCGCGCATCACGCCCATGGGCCGACGCCCGTCGCGCTGGGTGTACGGCCTGACGATCGTCGGCACCGTCATCGTGTCCCTTGCCACCTGGAGCATCATTATCGGCCCGCTGGAGAAAGTGGCCCACAAGGTCATCAACGTCGGCGCGGCCTTCCTGCTGCCCGCGGGCATCCTCATTGCGGTGATGGGCTTCGGCGCTCTGGCTCGCGAAGGCGGCCTGCTGCGCGATCCTTTTCGCCTGGGCCTCTACTGGTTCCTCATCTTCGTCAACGTCGTGGTTACCGTTCCCGGCGTTTACGTCGCCATGAACCTGGAGACCTACCGCCTGCCCGCCTACCTGGAGGTGGAGCGCACGATTGCCGTCGGCCACTGGCACGTGCTGGCGACGTTGTCCGCCGCCATGGGCTTTCTGCTCGTGGCGCACGCGCGCGGTTCGCGAACGTGGGCGGCCCGCGTGAGCGCCTGGGGCATGACGCTGGGCACCTCCATGGCATTCGTGTTCATCGCGCCCTACATGTTCCGCCAGCCTGGGGTCGCCGTTACATGGCCGGAACCCCTGTTTGAGGCGGGGATTGGCGTGGCCATGCTGTCGTTGGCCGTCTATCTGGTCGCCGAGATCGTCGCCTTCTTCCGCGGCTGGACGGTAGAATCCACAGGGAGCGACACGCCATGAGCGACCTGCACGACGTGCGAATCCTCACCATCGCGTCCGGCCGTACCGCGCTCCTGCGCGACCTCGTGGCGCTCACGAAGCCCCGCCAGACGCTGCTGCTCCTCATCACCGGCATCTGCGCCTACGCGCTGACGCTCCCTGGCGCGATCCGCTGGGGAGAACTGGGGCTTGGAACCCTGGCGCTGCTGGCGGCCATCGCAGGGTGCACCGCGCTCAACATGGTCGTTGACCGCGACATAGACGCCATCATGCGGCGCACGGCGAGACGCCCCCTGGCCGCAGGCCACTTGCCGCTGTCCGTGGCGGTAGCCTTCGGCGTGTCGTTGTCCACCGCCGGGCTTGCCCTGGCGTGGGCGCTGCAACCGCTCTTCGGGCTTCTTGTAACCGCGGGCTTCGTGTTGGATTTCGGCGTGTACACCCTGTGGCTCAAGCGCAGAACGGCGGCGTCCATCCTGTGGGGAGGACTGTCCGGCGGGATGCCTGCCCTGGCAGGCCGCAGCCTGGCGTTGGGCCATGTTGACGCCATCGGCGTGCTGCTCGCCCTCGCGGTGCTCCTATGGATTCCTGCCCACATCCTGAGCCTGTCCATGCGCCACGCCGACGATTACGCGCAGGCGGGCGTGCCCGTCTGGCCCAACGTGTACGGCCTGCGCGCGACGTACCGCCTGATCGCTGGCGCGACGATGCTGAACGTCGCTGTGTTGCAACTGGCGGGGTTCCTTCTGCGCCTTGGGCCATCCCTGCTCGCCGCGCTTGGAGCCTTCGGCGCGGCGCTCCTCGCGCTCGCTCTGGTGGCATGGGCCCGCCCGTCCGACGGCAACACCTGGCGCCTGTTCAAATTCGCCTCCGTGTACATGCTCATCTCGTTTGCGCTGCTCACCCTCGGAGCAGTCCTGGCGTAACCGGAACCCGACGTTGGGATGCGCGAGCGCCCCGGATACAGAGGCGTGCCGCGGACGTTGATTTTGACAAGCCTGCGCGACTTGAATAGAATAGTAAGCGAGGTTGCCGAGGTAGCTCAGTTGGAAGAGCACATCACTGAAAATGATGGGGTCCCCAGTTCAAATCTGGGCTTCGGCACCTTTGGGCGGAAGTGGCTCAGCGGTAGAGCATCTCCTTGCCAAGGAGAGGGTCGCGGGTTCAAATCCCGTCTTCCGCTCCTTTTGTTCCCCCGGGCGACGTAGCCAAGTGGCAAGGCAGGGGTCTGCAAAACCCCGACCGCGGGTTCAAGTCCCGCCGTCGCCTCCACAAGGCTGTCATGTCCTTATTATACCGCGCCTTGCGTTGCGACCCCTCGCCTGCTGATGCTGACAGCATCGTTACAGCATCAGGAGGTGTATCATGGCACGCCGAAACCCAGGCGAGGGTAGCATTTGCCGCCGAAAAGATGGCCGCTGGCAAGTATCCCTCCAAGTAAACGGCATTCGCAAGACCGCGTACGCCAAGACCGAACGCGAAGCCCGCCAGCGCCTGCTATCCCTGCAAAAGCAAGTCGCCCTCCAAAACGGCCTGGCTGACCCAGGCACGCGCACCGTGAACGACCTTCTGGACGCCTGGCTGAAAGTGGCATCGCCCAACTGGCGCGGGACAACCCTCGAAGAATACGACACCGCGTGCCGATGCCACATTCGCCCCGACCTGGGCCAGGTGCGTTTGAGCAGGCTAACCCCGATGCACGTTCAAGAGGCCTGCGCCCGCCTGCAAAAGCGTGGCACGCACCGCGCCGCCCTGCGAGTGTACACCGTGCTACACCAGGCTTGCCGCTTTGCCGTGCTGTGGGGCTGGCTGGGGGCAAACCCTTGCGACCGCGTGCCACGGCCACGATACCGCCCGCCCCGCAAACCCATGTGGACGCCTGACCAGGTCAGCGCCTTTTTGAAGGCCACGGAGACCGACCGCTTCGGGCCGCTGTGGGCCTTTCTCATAGCGTCTGGCTGCAGGTTAGGCGAAGCCCTGGGCCTCGCATGGGCCGCCGTTCGGTGGGATACCGACGCGGTGGACATCCGCGCCAACCTACAGCGCGTGGGCCGCGAATGGCGCTTATACCCGCCCAAAACGGCGGCGGGCGAACGCACTGTCGCTTTGCCGCCCTGGGCAATGGCGGCGCTGCGTCGCCAGCGGACACAACAGGCCGAATGGCGGCTGCGAGCAGGCCCAGCATGGGCCGATACGCTGGGCCTCGTGTTCACCCAGGATAATGGCGCGCCCCTACACGGCCCCGACGTGTCCAGGGCGTTGCGGCTGACGTGCAAGGCGCTGGGGTTGCCGCTTCTGTCGCCCCACGGGCTGCGACACCTACACGCGAGCCTGCTGCTGGACGCTGGGGTTGGCGTCCCGCAAGTGTCGGCGCGCCTGGGCCACGCGAGCGCCGCAATCACAATGGCCGTATACGCCCATGCCCTGGGCGACGGGCAAGACGACGCCGTGCGTGCTATAGCGAGCGTGAAATAACCCTAGCGGGGGCGGCCAAAGTATAAATCTTGGGCCCACGCAACATTTTCACATCCGTACCCTTGCCAGGCCACGGCTTTTGCCGTATAATAACCGTGGGCACAACTGAATACAAACGAGTTTGGGGCGGCACAGGGAAACGAGGCCTTGTGCCGCTTATTTTTGGCGGAAAGGAGGGTTGCAAATGCGCAAGTCAGAATCGGTGAAGGACAGGTTTATCAAAATCCGAATCCGCGCCGCCGACAAAGAGCAATTGCGGCGTTGGGCGGCCCAGCAGGGCAAGGGCATGTCGGCGGCCCTGCGAGACCTAATTCGGGCCGCGGTGGAGACCCAGGAGGTGCGCCATGACGCGAAGTAAAGCGAAGCCCGCCGTTGGCGCGGCGGGCGCGGTGCGAGACAGGGCCACAAACCCAGGTCTCTGTGCGCATTGTAACCTAGTTGCGATAGCCTGTCAAACCACGCCACATATCCCCATTCGGGCTGGCGGCAAGGTTGTGGGCCGCGTCCAGGGCGACACGTTCCGCAAGTCGGTGCGGGCCAGCATTCACCAACTGCGAACGCCCAGGGCCTGGGCGCTGGACGTTGCGAGCCTGGACGCCGCCGAACGGGCTGGCGCGGTGCGCGTGGAGATTCGGGACGTGGAGTCGGGCCTGGCCTACGTCGCCGACATTGCCCTGATTCGCGCGAAGGGCTTTGAGTTTGACCGCGGCCACGGGCGGCAAATCGGCCTGGCGCTGGAGTTGTGGGATTGCCAGCGGCCCGAACCCGCCGCGCGACAACTGGCGCTAGTGGGGGTGGGCGATGGCGAATAACGAACTAGACCCGCGTTTGCTGGACGGTTTTGCCCAAGTGCCCAACGCGGTGCTTCTTGACAACAAACTATCGCCGATGGCGCGGTTGCTATACGCCGTCCTGGCCAGCCACGACTGGGCGACCCGCAAGGGCAAGGGCCGCCGTCGCAAGGGCGTCGTCTGGCCGTCGCAGGAGCGCCTTGCGGCCCTGTTAGGCTGCAGTACGCGCACGGTGCGGCGCTGCCTGGCTGAACTGGAGCGGCACGGCTATATCCGAATTGACTATGCGCCAGGTGGCGTAGGTGGCGGCGGCCATGCCCGATATACCCTGACGCCCAACGGCAACGGCAAGGAGCGACAGGACACTGGTGTCCTATCGCTGGACAAAAATGGCCAAGCGACAGGACATCCGTGTCCTACGAAACAGAAGAACTATGAAACAGATAACGCCAAAGCAGAAGAACCGCAACGCAGGTGAAGCGGGCGAGCGCGCCCGCTATCGCGTTGCTTTGCTCGCTACGCTTCGCAAAGCAACGCGATATAGTCGCCCAGAACGGAAATTGAACAAGAACTTGCGCATAGACAATCGCAATTCGGGCTAGGTGTAAACAACACGCTTCGGCTAGGTGTAAACAACATGCTTCGGCTAGGTGTAAACAACATGCGGGCTAGGAGACAAAGAACGCGCTTCGGGTGCTGGCTGTCCGCCCGTCCGCCGCCGCCCGTTCTGAACGTTCAGAACAACGCCGCTATCGTTATCGTTACGGAATGCGGCGGCGCTGTCGGCTTTGGCGCGACGGGCGGGCGCGACGGGCGATAACGTAACGATAACCGTAACGAAAGCCGTAACGCCTAGACGCAGTCCAGGGGTTGCGGACGTGTGAATTGTTTTGAGCGAAAAAAATCATAGAAAGTGGCGCGGTTGACGTTGACAAGTTGCCGCGGCAAAAATTTTGGAGGGTTGGCTGATGAACAAGGAACTCGTAGGCGTTGTGATTCAGGTGGAGCGCAATCGCTGCTGGGTGTGCGGGCGTTGGGCGGCGAAGGTTGGCTACGATACGCGCACAGTGGACTGGCGAGCCGACAACTGGCTGGAACTGCAAGACGAAGCCCTTGCCTACCTGCAGGCGTCGGGTGTCAATACCGTTACCGCTGGCACGCACAAAGCCCCACGCTACATTGCCGAAAAGGCCAAGTGCTCACCGCCGCCTGATTATCTTTTCACCTGGTAGGCGACCGTTTAGACCGAGCGAAAAACCGCGATTTTGCGAGAGAGAGCGCGATTTGGGGAGGTTTACATGCGAGACACGAAAGGGCGTTTTCTACCTGGCAACCCTGGCGGCCCAGGGCGGCCACGGCGGCAAATTGAGGCGCAATACCTAGCAACGTTGGCGGAAACTTGCCCACCCGAAGTTTGGCGTAAAATTTGCGCGACAGCAGTGGAGCGGGCGGCAAACGGCGACGCGGTGGCACGGGCATGGCTGGGCCGCTACCTGATGGGAAGCCTGACCGTCGGCTTTGCGTATCCGCCGACCGAGGCCGAGCGACTGGCTGACCTGCTGGAGACCCTTGGCCTGGACGCCGACCAAGACGACAACTGACCCCCCTTCTGGCGGGTGGGCGGGCGGGGAAATAGCAACTTCCGACTAGAACCATTATGTAAAGAATTATGGCGTATTCGGGCGTAAAAACGCAGGAGAATGCGAAAAGTGGACGCCATTTGGCTACCTATGCCTACAAATGCCTGTAGATTGCTGCAAATTACGAAATTCATCCCTGGATTTTCGCCCTAGTTCGTGGTATAATATGGACATGCTGGGCCAGGTGGGCACGGCACGGCATGGTATGGCCCAGCATGGCCCGACCTGGCCCGGCATTCCTTTTTGCACTTTTGCCCGACATGACACAATAGCACACAAGAACCCACTGGCATCACACCCCCATGTCCGCCCGTGAAAGGGGGATAAAACTATGAGGTGGCGCGTAGCAGCAATTCGGCTGTTTTCAGTCGTGATGGTTTGCGGTCTTCTCGCTATCCCAGCGGCGGGTATCCCCACACAGGCGGCATCCCCACTTGTTGTTACCTTCTTGGACGTAGGGCAAGGGGACGCGGCTTGGGTGAAAACCCCGCAGGGTGTTGACCTACTGATAGACGGCGGGCCGCAATCGGCGGGCTACGGTGTCGTGTCGTACCTGACCAGCCACGGGTGTACGGATATTGAAGACATGGTATTGACCCATCCCCACGCTGACCACCTGGGTGGCCTTGTTACGGTTCTGGAATCTATGCCCGTGTATGCCGTCTGGTATACAGGGCAATCGTATAGTTCCAGCCTGTACACCCAGTTTCTTGACCTGATTGCCAGCAGGTCAATACCGACCAGGGTACTGTCGGCAGGGCAAACGTTGACCGTCGGGCCACTGACGGTTGCCGTCCTGCACCCGACCACCATCGGAAGCGATTGCAACAACAACTCCCTGGTTTTGAGGCTGTCGTATGGCAGCGTGGACATCTTGTTCACAGGGGACGTAGAGGCGACTGGCGAGGCCGAAATACTTGCCCACGGGTATACGGTGCAGAGTGAAATCCTGAAGGTGGCCCATCATGGCAGCGATACGTCCACAAGTTGGGGCTTTCTGACAGCGGTTGCGCCCGAAGTGGCAGTTATCTCTGTAGGCGCGGGAAACTCCTACGGACACCCTTCTGGCACAACGTTGGCGCGCCTTGCGTCCGTTGGCGCGCATACCTACAGAACTGACCTGGACGGGACTATAACGGTTACAACGGACGGCGTATCCTATTTTGTCTCCACAACCCAGAACCCTGTAACGGCCACGCCGACCGTGGCGTTGACGCGATGGGTGTATCTGCCTGTCGTGGCACGGGGCGCGGTGGGCACTACGCCGACACCCACCCCGACCCGAACGCCTACACGGACACCCACACCTACGCTTGCACCTACGGGAACGCCAACACGGACGGCCACACCGACGGGGACACCCGCGGCAAATAGCATTCAAATAACGGCCCTACAGTACGCTGGCAGCGACGAGTACGTAGAGATAACGAACTATGGCCCGAACGCGCAAAACATGACCAACTGGCGCATTCAGAGCGTAGAAGGCGACCAGTGGTACACGTTTCCTTCGGGCTACACGCTGGCGGTGGGGGCTTATGTTAGGGTTCACAGTGGCCCATCCGCCGTCAACAACCCGCCGACCGACCTGAAGTGGACGGGTTCGTACATCTGGAATAACGACGGAGACGAGGCACGGCTTTACAATGAGGCGGGCCAACTGGTGGACAACTGGGTGTATTGAGCCTGTCTCTGGCGGGGCTTTTGTTTTGACAGCACGTTGACAGCATCAGTACAGCATCAGCAGAGCGGGGGCTTTGCGGGTTTGCCCGTGTTTTGGGGCTGTACAGGCCGTTTTCGGGGCTTTTGGAGCGCATTTTGGCCCACAAGAGGGCCGATTTGCCGCGGAAAGTCGGTCTGCAAAACCCCGACCGCGGGTTCAAGTCCCGCCGTCGCCTCCACAAGGCTGTCATCCTCATGGCAGCCTTTCTTTTTGCTTCGGCAGCAATCCCCCAACATGACGCGCGTCATGGTTTTTCCGGCCGAATTCCGCTATACTTGCAACGAATTCATTCACGGAGGAATGCCATGAGCGAGATGCCGAAACCCGGCCAGGTCGCCCCCGATTTTGAACTCCCGTCTGACCGCGGCGAGAAGATTCGCCTATCCGACTTCCGAGGCAAGAAGGTGGTGCTGTACTTCTACCCCAAAGACATGACCTCGGGATGCACCAAGGAAGCCTGCTCGTTCCGCGACAACTATCCGCAGTACGAGGAACAGGGCGCCGTGATCCTGGGCGTCAGTCCCGACTCGCCGCAAAGCCACGTGCGGTTCAAGAGCAAGTACAATCTCCCCTTCCTGCTCCTTTCCGACGAGGACCACAAAGTCGCCGAGCAATACGGAGTCTGGGGCGAGAAGCAGATGTACGGCCGCGCCTACCAGGGCATCTTGCGGACCACATTCGTCATTGACGAAGACGGCAAAATCGCCAAGGTCTTCACCAAAGTAAGGCCCGAAGGCCATGGCGAGGAAGTGCTGGGGGTGCTGGCCGACTAGGCCGAACTCACGGGTCCACCCGCCAGTTGGCCGGCTGCACCATCTCTATCCAGTAGCCCAGGCCAGGCGTCATCTGCTGCAACGGGTTCAGTTCCGGGGGCACCGTGAAGTCGTACAGCACCCACGGCGAATCCGGCCGATCGGCCCTGTAGGCATAGACCCGCACGTACTTCCCCGCAATGGAGGCAAGCGCATCGGATACGTTGCGCGCCCGAAGCGAAGGATAAGCCACCAGGTTGAGGCCGTTGATCAGCGGAATCTCGGTGGGGGTCGTGATGGCGAGGCCCGACACCGTGAGCGTGCAAGGGGCCGTCGCCCGCAACCATATCCCATAGCGCAGGTCCAGGTAATCCAGCCCGCCCGTCTGGCTTGCACTGCCCGCCTGGTACACTTTCCAGCGGGCGTAAGGGGCGAAGGCGTCGTACTGCATCACCATGTCGTAGTTGCCGGCAATGCTGGAGAACAGGCTGCCAGGCGTCGTGTCGCTGACGACCACGGGGATAGAGATCAAGTTCCAGCCCGTCTGCAACGGCCACGTGAACGTTACGACAGGCTCCGGCGTCGGGGTGGGCGTCGCCGTTGGCTCGGGCGTCGGCGTGGGCTGCATCCCGATCAGGCTGATGCCGGTGTAGTAGTGGCGCAGAATCTCGTCAAAGGTTGCGCCGCGCCTGGCCATCGCGATGGCCCCCTCCTGGCACATCCCCACGCCATGCCCCCACAGCCATGTGTACCCACACTCGCAGGCGACGCTGCGACAGTAGGGAAGCGCCTGCACCCACACGTCCTCGCTGTTGCGCGTGTGGCCATCGCAGTGGCCGAAATAGAAGGCGCGGATGATGCTGCCGCGATACGTCGCAAAGACGCCGCGCGTCGCCTCTACGGCCTGATCGGTTCGGGAAAAGTGCACATTCTTCCACACCTGGCAGTGCGTCGTCGTGCAGACATTGGCGCCCTGCGCAGCGTGGTTCCAGGAGGTAACCGCGTAACTGCGCGCCGCCACCGCCTGCGCCTTCAGCGCCTCCATGGGCGCAGAGGGCGGCAACTCCTGCGGCACCACGCCCTTCACGTACTCCTCCAAATCCATCTCCACCACCTGGCCATCGGGCATGAGGACGCGGATGGAGGTCGGCGCGGACGCCATGGCTACATCAAAATCCGGAGACCAGGCCTGTTCGGGGGGAGTAACCATGCGACGGAAGAGTTCCTCCTCCTGCGCCGGCGTCGGGTTCGCAACGACCATGTCAAAGTCCGCGCGGGTGCTGCGGCCCACCAGCGCGCGCACGCGCGTCTGCGACATGTCCAGATAGCCGGGGGCGCGCACGGCCACCGTCCACTCGCCGGGAGGCGTCGGCAGGCGATAGTAGCCGCCCGCATCGGTGTACGCGCCGCCTTGCCCGCCCTCCAGGTGCACGAAAGCGCCCGCAACGGGGCTCTCCGTCAGGATATCCCGCGCCTGGCCGAAAATGACGCCCCCCTCAACCGGCGGAGCCAACGCGACACCCGCGGCAGCGATCGGCGACGCCGCCCACGCGCCCGGCCCAGCCAGGAGCCACAAGAGGACTGCCGCAACAACAGCCCTGCGATGCGCGCCCATAGCGTTCTCCCTGGAGCAAAAACAGGATTCACACGAAGAAACGCGCCACCCCACCCGTCGGGTACGGGCGCATCAGTGGGATGCCGACTTGAGTATCCGAAACCGATTGGCCACCATGATGCCCAGTAGGATCCCGCCCAGGCCCACCAGCGAAGTCCAGCGAATGTCCTCACCCAGAAGGAGCCACCCCCAGAACAAAGCGCCCACGGGGATGATGTACGTTACCAGCGAGGCCTGAACCGCGCCGCCGTGTTCCAGAATCCAGTAGTAGATGAGGTAAGCGATGGCCGTGCCCACAAACGCGAGTGCAAGCGTGGCTCCCCAGGCGCGGAGCGAAGGCGCGAGGGTCAGCGGCCGCTCAAAGGCGAAGGCCAGCGGCACGGTGATGACGAAGCCGGCCAGCAACATGCCCGTGGACAAAACCGCCGGCTCGTGTCCGGTCAGGTGCCGACGGGCGAACACCGCCGCTATGGCGTAACTCAGCCCCGCGCCCATGACGGCCAGGTCGCCGGCGATGTTGTGCACGATGCCCTCCCGAACATCGGGAGCCAGAAGCACCACCACTCCCAAGAAGCCGATTACCACGCCTGCCGCCTTGTACCAGTCCATACGCTCGTCCTTTGACCAGAAGTGCGCCAGGATCACGGTGAACAACGGCATCGTGCCCGTTAGGATCGCGGCCAACGCGCTAGAGATGTACAGTTCGCCCCAGTTGATCAGCCCGTAGGGGATCAGCGTATTGAACAGCCCCATGACAAATAGCGGTTTCCAGAGGGAGCGGCCCGGGAGTCGCCGCCCGCGCAGCAGCAGGAAAAGCGCCAGCAGCCCTCCGCCCAGGCCCGTGCGAAGGACGACGAACGTCAGGGGCGTGATCTCCGCCACGCTGACCTTGATGAACATGTAGGACGCGCCCCAGATGGTTCCCAGCAACAGCAACATGAATGCGTTCTGCAGTGGCATGTCAATCCTTTCGCTCTATGATGTAGAGTAATCTCCCTCGCGTTCCTCACCTGACCATCGTTACAGCCACACGACCATGGCCCAATAGCACAGCAGGCCCGCGACAATTCCCCAGCGCGGCGAACTGGGAGGAGCCCGCATGGACGATGGCGGACATGCCGGCCGTCTCTGCCGGCGAGGGGTTGACCGCCCGCGCCGCGACCCCGTACACCAGGCCGAATGCCACCACGCCCGGCACCAGAGGCAGCGCGTCGGAGAAGCCGCGTATCAGCAATGCGGTGCGATGCTTTGCGTCCATCAGCCGTCTATGATACTATTGCGGCGCAGCAGCGCCAAAATGCACGTGCGACGATCACGTCGCCCACAGGAGGCTCCGATGACGTCGGTTCTGCCCACCGAGAACGTGGTCCTGATGGCTGCGCTGGCGACGCTGGGGACCGGCCTGGCGACCGGCGTCGGCGCGCTCCCGGTCCTCATCACCCTGCGCGTCAGCGACAAACTGCTGGATGCCCTGCTCGGGTTTGCGGCAGGGGTCATGTTGGCCGCCACGGCCTTCAGCCTGCTTGTCCCCGCCCTGGAAATCGCCTCCGTGTGGACGGTGATGCTCGGCGTGCTCACGGGTGCGGGTTTCGTGGCGCTTGCGGACAGGTTCGTCCCGCACATCCACTTCATCTCCGGCCCCGAAGGACCCCCATCCTCGGCGCTGAGGCGAATCACGCTGCTGATTCTGGCCATCACCATTCACAATTTCCCCGAGGGCATGGCGGTGGGCGTTGCCTTCGGGCTAGGCGACATTCGGGCAGCCACCGCGGTCGCCATTGCCATCGGGCTGCAGAACATGCCCGAAGGACTGGCGGTCGCCCTTCCCCTCGTCCGCGAGGGCTACACTCGCAGCAGGGCGTTGGCCTTTGCGCTGCTGTCGGGCGCGGTTGAACCCATCGGCGGCATACTCGGAGCGGCAGCCGTCGCCGTGGCGCACCCGCTCTTGCCCCTCGGTCTGGCCTTTGCCGCCGGCGCCATGCTCTACGTCGTCAGCGAGGAGATGATTCCGGAGACCCACCGCAAGGGGTTCGCCAAGGTCGGCACGACCGGACTCATCATCGGCTTCGTCGTGATGATGATGCTGGACAACTTGTTCGGATAGATGGGCGCCGACGAGGCCGCGACGCTATCCATCCCCGAGTCGCCGCGCCGCCCACGGTCAGGGCCTCTTGCGCCCCGCCCGTGGCGCGAGCCGCGCAAACCAGGCCCCCGCCGCCCGGCGCATCTGCTCCGCCGCCACCCTCACCGACGAAGCGCCCGGCTCGTGCACCCACGACAGCGGGATTTGGGCGCTCCAACGCATCAAGCCGCCCAGGCCAAACAGCACCTGCTCTGGCTCCAGGCGCAGCCCCAGCAGCGTCAGTTGTGGCGGAAGGAATGCCCCGGAACCCAGCAACGTCAGCATCATGGCGAAGCCGGAGACCGCGCCGAAGATGCCCGAGTAGATTTGTCGTCGCTCCGCTGGCGCGATGGACAGAACGAAGTTGGAGGCCACCAACCCTGCTCCCGCCCACATGACGCCCGACGTCGCCGCCTCTATGTACAAGAACTCGTAGTTCCGGGGCGTGGCGAACAGCCACACCAGCGGGTTGATGCCCCCCATCACGATGGCGATACGCATCGCCGTCTTGTTGCCAAAACGGTCAATCAGCGTACCCCACGGCCGCACCGACAGGAGAGACGCCAGCGTCTGGACCATGCCATAAATCTGAATGGAGATGAGAGACATGCCCAGTTTCTTGATCATAAACACGCCCCAAAACGGCCCGCCGATGCCCACCGCCAGCATCCACCAGAACCCGTAGAAGAGCAACTTGCAGAAGTTCCTGTCGCGGAAGCAATCGGCCATGGCATCGCGGAACCGTTCCTGCTCAACGGGCTTGGGACGTTCGGGCTGGAGCATCAGAATGCGCGCGCTGATAAGCCCAAACCCCGCCGCGGCCGCCATCACCCCCAACAGCGCATGTGGCAGATGCCCCGGCGACAGCCAGTCGGCACCGCCCAGCGCCTTGGCCAGCGCACTGGCAAAGCCACTACGCCCCACATCAAACAGATCCACAAACGCGCTGAACAGGTAGCCCGTGGCCAGGCCCACCAGCATCAGGTATTGAGACCGAACCGCAAAGAACCGCCCGCGCCTTTCCAGTGGGATCAAATCCGAAATCCAGCCAATCCAAATATTCCCAGCGACGGCCTGCAACGATGTAGCGACAAAGAAGAGTGCCAGAAATGACCACATGGCCGCCTGCGCCGGCAGCAGGAAGGGAAGCAAGCCGTACACGAACGTGATGGCCCGCCCCCACGAGATGAGGGTTACCACCACGCCCTTGCGCGAAGTCATCTTCCGCGTGATGGCCGCGCCCAGGGGCTGGAACACCTGCGACAACTGCCCGATGGCCGACAGAACGCCGAACTGTAGCGGTGTCGCGCCCAGCATCACGGCGAATTTGGTGAGGAAAACGCTGCCGGGTGCGGCCAGGGTCGCGTACGCCTGCCAGAACATGCCTTCAATGATAGAAATCTGGGTAGCGCGGTGGATTTCGGTACTGTCGTCCATACATGTTCGTCCGATCGCATTCTCCACGGGCGCACCAGTGTACTCCTATCCGCATCGCCGCGCAAAACGGCACCTCCGGAGCCTATTACTGCACGCGCAATGCCCCTGCAGCCACGTGCCACGCACCTCGCAGGTACGTCGCAGGTGGCCTACATTTGTTCTCCGTTTGTGTGAATTCGTGTTATTCGTGGATGGCGGTCCGGCCTCGGGCGGGTATGGCAAGCCGCCTCATGCATCTGTGTTGGCGGCCGAGGTGCGGTGCACTTCCGGAAGTGCGCCGCACCTCGGATACTTGCGCCTGGCCGCCGGCGGCCTCTGTTCGTGGATGGCTCTCCCCCATGGCCCTACCGCGAACCGCGTACAGTCGCAAAGACGATTCAGCCCCCTGGGGTCGCGCGCCAGCGCGGTGCCAACCCCCCGCGCTACGGGGGCCAAGCCCCTTCGGGAGCTGGGGTTAGCGCGCAGGGCGGATCGCCCTTTACATTCGTGCCGATTCGCTTGATTCGTGGATGCCCGTGGTTCGCGCTTCAGCGTCGGGCGACAAGTAACCGCGAATCTGCGCGAATGAACGCGAATTTGCCCGTAACCCCGCGGGGCGCTGGTTTCAGTTTGGAGCCAACTCGTGGTAGAATAGCGCGCGAAAATCTACACCCTCTGTGAGGAGAATACACATGGCCGACGATGTTGTGTATATGCCCGTGGAAGTCATTGAGAACTTCATGATGGACGTGTTCCAGGCGCTGGGCGTGCCCCCCGACGAGGCGCGCATCTGCACCAACGTGCTCATCGCCTCGGACCTGCGCGGGATTGAGTCGCACGGCGTGGGCCGGCTGAAGTACTACTACGACCGCATCAAGGCCGGCGTCCAGCGCACGCAGACGCAGTTTGAGATCGTCAAGGAGACCGAGACGACGGCGCTGGTGGACGGCCACCACGGGATGGGCCAGGTCATCGCGTACCGCGCCATGCGCCTGGCGATGGACAAGGCACGGCGCTACGGCCTGGGCGCGGTGGCCGTGCGCAACAGCACGCACTTCGGCATTGCGGGCTACTATCCGCTCATGGCCGCCGCCGAGGGGATGATGGGCTTCACCGTTACCAACGCGCGCCCGGCCATCGCCCCCACCTTTGGCACCGAGCCGATGCTGGGGACCAACCCCATCGCCTTCGCCGCGCCGTCGGACATGCCGTTCCCGTTCTGCTTTGACGGCGCGACGCCCATCACCCAGCGCGGCAAGATTGAGGTGCTGGCCCGCGCCGAGAAGCCCGTCCCCGAGGGGTGGCTGATTGACGCCGAGGGCAAGCCTGCCACCGACCCTCACAAGATTCTAAAAGACCTGGACAAGGGCCTGGCGGCGTTCCTGCCGCTGGGTGGCCAGGGCGAGATGTACGGCGGGCACAAGGGCTACGGCCTGGCCACCATGGTGGAGGTGCTATGCGCGTCCCTCAGCGAGGGGGCTTTCCTGCGCGACCTCCTGGGCTACGCCCCCGATGGCTCGCGCCGCCCGTACATGGTTGGGCATTTCTTCCTGGCCATTGACATTGAGCATTTCATCCCGCTGGAGGTGTCGCGGCGCATCACGGGCCAGATCATGCGCGATCTGCAGAATTCGCGCAAGGAGCCTGGCCGCGACCGTATCTACGTGGCGGGCGAGAAAGAATGGGAGATGGAGAAGGTGGTGCGGCAGCGGGGCGTCCCGGTGAATCCCAATCTGCGGCGCGAGTTGCAGATCATGCGCGACGACCTGCAGATACGTGGCTACGAGGCGTATTTCTAAGCCGGGGCCTCCGCTCTCGCCGTGCGTTGACGGTCGCCGGGTGATCTAGTAGAATGAGGCCGACGTAGGCCTGTGCAAGTGAAAACACGCTATGGATATTCAGGACCTAATTGACTGCATTCGCAACGGACGGATACGCATCACAGACCATGCGGATGAAGAAGCCCAGGCGGATAGTCTATCGTTTGAAGAAATCTTCTTCAGCGTGCTGCGAGGCGAGGTCATTGAAGACTATCCCCACAGCAAGCCCTACCCAAGTTGCCTGGTCTTTGGGGAGAGTTTCCTAGGCCAGCCAGTGCACAGTGTATGGGCGTACAATCCGGCTACGAAATGGGCAGTGTTGATTACGGTCTACCGTCCTGATCCCGAGCGATGGATCAACGGGCGAACAAGGAGAAGGAAATGAAACCTTTTGACAGGTGTCCGGTCTGCGGGGGCGAATTGATTGAAAAAGAGGTAGAAAAATTACTCAAGGGCGGCGTGCATACGGCGGTGGTCAAGGTGCGCGCAGAGGTGTGCCTGCGATGCGGCGAACGGCTCTACGACGCGGAGACCGTGCGGCGATTTGAGCAAATCCGACGGAAGTTGGAGAGACAGGAGGTTGCAGACTTTGAGCCGATGGGGCGGGCCTTTCGGGTTTTGTAGGGGCCAGGTCGTGGAATGAGGCTCTGATGTCGGTATATGCCCGCGCGTGGCCTGCCATTACAGGCCACGGACATCATCACCGCGAACCCACGCGGATTCCCTAGCGCGAATGGTCAGGAGGGCATCATGGTGAGAGCGCGGAGTCCCAGAAGCCATCCGCCTAGCCCGCTCGGAGATTGCTTCACTCTTTTGCATGAGGCGTGCGCGCTCCCCGCGCTGAACACGTCAAGCCCACACTCGCATCCATTCGCGGTTATGTAGCCCATCGTGCCCTTCCTGTCCCCCATCCCCATTTGCAGTTACCCATCCTGTTCATGCCCTGCCCGTGATCGCCCTACTTGACCTCCGTGCGCTTCTTCGGCTAGAATGCGGGCATAGAAGCCCCGCACACCGACGCGAAGGAGACGACACGCATGGAAACCAAGCCGGGCGCGCAAATCAGCACAAGGGCCTTCCTGCAATCGGTGGTCATCCTCCTGATCCTGATGGTGGCGGCGGGCGTGTTGACCCGCGTGCTGCCCGCGGGCGCGTACCAGCGGACGCTGGAATCCGGGCGCGAAATGCTGGTGCCCGACTCGTTCCAGTTCACCGCGCGCCCTGACTATCCCATCTGGCGATGGTTCACCGCGCCCGTAGAGGTGCTGTGGGCGCCGGGCAACATCGTCGTGATCATGATCATCGTGTTCATCCTGATGGTGGGCGGCGCGTTCGCCGTGCTGGACGCCAGCGGCATCCTACGGGCGGGCATCGCCAAGATCGTGCAGTGGGCTGGCGGACGCAAGTATCTGCTCTTGGTCAGCGTCTCGTTCTTCTTCATGGCGCTGGGCGCCTTCTTCGGCATCTTTGAGGAAGTCGTCCCGCTGGTGCCCGTGATGCTCGCCCTGTCGTTCTACCTCGGCTGGGACTCGCTGGTGGGCCTGGGCATGAGCATCCTGGCCACCAACATGGGGTTCTCGGCGGCCATCACCAACCCCTTCACCATCGGCGTCGCGCAGAAGATCGCCGAGTTGCCGCTGTTCTCGGGGGCATGGCTGCGCTTCCTCATCTTCCTGTGCCTGTACGCGCTGTTGGCCGTATTCCTCGTGCGATACGCTAGAAAGGTGGAGCGCAAGCCCGAAGCGTCGCTCGTGTACCGCGAAGACCAGGCCGAACGCGCGCGCTTCGCTGCTTCGGGGGTGGACTTTTCCGCTGCCGCGCCCGGGCTGGGCAGGGCGACCGCATGGTTCGGCGTCTGCGTGCTTCTCATCGTGCTGACGCTGGTGGCGGGGCCGTTCATCCCCGCCCTGTCGGACTTCACGCTGCCGCTGGTGGGCCTGCTGTTCCTCGTCGGCGGCGTGGGCGCGGGGCTGATGGCCCAGAAGGACAAGAGGGCGGTCTGGAAGGCCCTCGCCCAGGGCATCGGCGGCATCGCCCCGGGCATCGTGCTCATACTGATGGCCGTGAGCATCAAGCACATCGTCGTCAGCGGCGGGGTCATGGACACCATCCTGCACTACGCCGCGCGCCCGTTCACCCAGACCAGCCCCGCGCTGGCTGCCCTGGCCATCTACGCGCTGGCGCTGGTGATGGAGATCTTCGTGGCGTCTGGCTCGGCCAAAGCCTTCCTGATGATGCCGATTCTCATCCCGCTGGCCGATCTTGTCGGCGTAACCCGACAGGTGGCCGTAACGGCCTACTGCTTCGGCGACGGCTTCTCCAACCTGATGTATCCTACCAACCCGGTGCTCCTCATCGTGCTCGGCCTCACGGCGGTTACCTACGCCAAATGGCTGAGGTGGTCGCTGAAGTTGTGGGTCTGGGTAATTCTGGCGACGGCGGCGTTCCTGATCATCGGCACGGCCATCGGCTACGGGCCGTTCTAGCCCTTGCGGGCGCCGCCTCACAAGAACGAAAGGAGGGACTAACACAACCATGTCCACCCAAACGGAATGGCTCATCACCCACGCCCGCGTGGCGACGCTAGGGGCGCAACCTCAACTGATAGACGACGGCGCGCTGCTCATCCAGGGCGACCGCATCGCCGCCATCGGCTCCACCGCCGAACTGACCGCGCGATTCCCGCACACCGAACGCTGGGATGCGGGCGGCCAACTCGTGATGCCCGCCGCCATCTGCGCACACACGCATTTCTACGGAGCCTTCGCCCGCGGGATGGCGATTCCGGGCGAACCCGCCGCGAACTTCCCGCAGATTCTGGAGCGCCTGTGGTGGCGGCTGGACAAGGCGCTGACGCTGGAGGACGTGCGCTACTCGGCGCTGGTGTGCCTGGTGGACGCCGTCAAGCACGGCACGACGACGCTCATTGACCATCACGCCAGCCCCAACGCCATTGACGGCTCGCTGGATGTCATCGCCGAGGCGGTGCAGCAGGCCGGCGTCCGCGTCAGCCTGTGCTACGAGGTTACCGACCGCGACGGCCCCGACCGCGCCCAGGCGGGCATCGCCGAGAACGTCCGCTTTGCGAAGTCGCTGCGGGCACGCCCGAACCCGCTGCTGGCCGCGGCGTTCGGGCTTCACGCCTCGCTGACGCTGTCGGACGAGACGCTGGCCGACTGCGTCGCCGCGAACCGCGACCTGGGCCTGGGCTTCCACGTGCACGTGGCCGAGGACATCGCCGACCAGGAGGACTCGCTGCGCAAGTCGGGCAAGCGCGTCGTCCACCGCCTGCGCGACGCGGGCATCCTCGGCCCGAAGACGCTTGCCTGCCACTGCGTCCACGTGGACGATGGCGAGATCGCCGCCCTGGCCGAGACCCGCACGTGGGTTACGCATCAGCCGCGTTCCAACATGAACAACGCGGTGGGCGTCGCGCAGGTGGAGAAGATGCTCCGCGCCGGCGTCAACGTGGCACTGGGCAACGACGGGTTCTCCAACCAGATGTTCGCGGAGATGAAGGCGGCCTACCTGGTGCACAAACTCGCGCAGCGCGACCCCCGCGTCATGCCGGGCGACCTGGTGTTCCGCATCGCCTACGCGGACAACGCCCGCCTGGCCCGCGTGTTCTGGCCGGATACGACGCTGGGCGAGTTGAGCGTGGGCGCGAGCGCTGACCTGGTGTTCCTGGGCTATCACCCCACGACGCCACTCACGGCGGGCAACCTGCCGTGGCATGTGCTGTTCGGCGTGGAGGCTTCGGCCATCACGGCGACGGTCTGCGCGGGGCGGGTGCTCATGCGCGACCGCAAACTCCTGACGCTGGACGAGGAGGCCATCACCGCCCGCTCGCGCGAACTGGCGGCCCAGGCGTGGACGCGCGTATAGTTGGCTGGCCGCGGCGTAGGGGATTCCACCGCCGAGGGTGCGTGCCCCTCACCCTTGCCCTCTCCCGCGCGGGACAGGGGACGGCGGGCTGGGTTCATCCACGAATAACACGAATCTACGCTAAGGTCATTATGCCCGACGCTGAAGCATCGGGCTGAAGGGGCAAAGCCCTGCGGGCTGTAGATGTGCCGGGCTGGGGTTCGGTGCCGGGCCCGGACGCGATATCCACGAATGCCGCGACGCGGGGTTACGGGACAAATTCGCGTTCGTTCGCGTAGATTCGCGGTTACTTGTCGCTCGACGCTGAAGC